>Ga0187863_10000018_pt1 | contig 138615 bp, 116 predicted proteins | sample June2016WEW_11_1_FD_132975 | JGI IMG/M metagenome (GOLD analysis project Ga0187863, IMG submission 132975) | Peatland microbial communities from SPRUCE experiment site at the Marcell Experimental Forest, Minnesota, USA - June2016WEW_11_10 | ecosystem: Environmental > Terrestrial > Soil >...
CCAAGACATTACCCATGCCAACAGAGGCTAATTGTCCCCGCCGGACAGAATGTCTCAGGCCGTTTCTCTATGGCCGGTTTTGAAGTGATAACGTATGGCCGCTTTTAGGTGATCGCCAAGGCTTGAGCACGTATTCGTAATAGGCGCTTTCGTCCACATCCTGGAAACGTCCCCAGCGACTGACATCGTAGACAAGCAGCGCGGAAAAATCGGCGCTCTTGTTTTCAACGTCGGCCATCAACTGGTTCAGACCTTCGCGACCGGCGATATTCAGCCCGCTTCGCCCGAAATCCGCGTACTCACGAACAATCTCCATTTGGTGAGCGGCGGCATATTTGCGGATTACCTCCAGTTGGTTCTCAGGGGAGTACTGCTGGTGCTCGGTGGACATGCGCACGTATTGCGCTGCGCGCAGAGGAAGAGTCGTGTTTGAGACCGCAGTGAACGGCTTCTCCATTTGTTTGCCACCGGCTCTTGTGAAATCGAAAATCCACCATAACGTGTGGCGTCTGATGAGGCACCAATTGCTTCCATAGAACTAGTGTCGAAATCGAGGCGGTTTTAGCGACAAGCGCGGAGAAATATTTTTGGGGCTTATCCTGGGTAATCACAGCGATGTCCTGGGCCTCCCCCTCAACATCGCATCAAGATCACGAATCAACGCCCGGTATTTCTCCGGTTGTTTGGCTTGTAGCAATGCAAGATTCATCAGCTTCCAGCGGATTGCCGGAAGATTGCCTACGTCCGGCAATCCGAGCAACTCCCAGTCAGGTTTCAACTCATGAAACGAGAGCAGGAAGCGCGTAGAGCGTTCATCCAGGCGGGAGCGGATCTCCGAAATGAGCTGACTTCGCGCCTCCACAAGGTCGTCGAGAGAGGTCTCCTCGGTCGTCATGCCAATGAATTCTTGCTCGAATGCTTGCCTAATATCCTTCAATCGCGGCTGCAGGACTTCGTGCGCCGGGCGATTGTGGCTGAGGATGTAGGCGAGAAAAGTCTGAAAGAGAGAGTCGTTGATACCTTCATTTGCGAACAGGTATTGCACATCAAACAAGTCCCGCGGATGTTGACGATCAAGCGCCGCAACCATCTTGCCGGCGTAGAGATCGGCAAACGAAACAACCTGAATTTCGACAAACCCAAATCGCTCTTCGGCGGCTGGATGCACAGTCCTCAAATCCACTGGATGAACCGTTCCTCGAAGGACCGGGGTAACTTCAATTTTGATTTGTGCCGACCGCTGACGCACCACGAGCCTGGTTCCGTCAGCGGCGGCATTTTCAGTGACAACGCTGCCAGGCATCGCTTTGCGCACGCTTTGGGCAATGCGCACAAGCGCGGATCGGATTCCAAGAAGCGAGGTTTCGCGATCCTCGATGGGCAGATAAACCAGATCAATATCCACCGAGAGCCGGGGGAGGTTTCGGACAAAGAGATTGATTGCCGTGCCACCCTTCAAGGCAAAGCAGGTCTCCGTCGCCACGTTGGGCAGCGCACGCACCAGCAGCGCGGCTTGTGCTTCAAAAACCTCACTGGGCATTGTGATCGTCTCCTTTTGCAAACAACTCTGCTGGCAGCGTGATCTGGTAGCGGGCGTCAAAGCGGCCCGCGGGAACCAGTTGACGCTTTCCACGACCGAGATCGATCGCGGACCGATCCAGATGCTTCAACCAGGAGTGCCTGTGCCTGTCTGCGTACCAGAGAAAGAGCCGCTTCACTTTCACGCTCTTGCATTCCTGCAGGAGTCTTCCCAGCAGTTGCGGACGAAGATTGGCCATGCCTTCCATGACGGCATCGACCTGGTGAAAGCTCTCCTGCTGAGGAAGTTCATCCATCATCTCCAGGATCGCTCGCTCTGGAACGGACATCGTCAACGACCACTCCCAGGGGCTTTTTCGTTCGGCGTCCCTGGTGGGGGCGGACGCCTCGCCGGAACGCAGATCGAAGCGCCTCATCTCAACCCCTGTTCCAGAGCTTGCAAAGAGACGGTCCGGACGGAGTTCAAATCGAGCCGAAGATCGAAGCGCCGTCAGCCAGGACGGCGCCCCCTGACCATACAGATATACCGTGGAGGTTTCGCCAGCTTCCAGATAATGGGCGTAGCCTGCGAGTTCGACTGCCGTTCGACCACCCACATGAAGGGCTTTGTGCATCACCTGCTGAAGTGAAAGGACAACGACATCCCAACGGAGCGGGTCGTTGGCCACTTGCCTGGGACGCCGATAAACCCTGGAGGCTATCTTTTCGAGCCACCCCCGGTCCACGTAGTCCCGTATCGACGAACGCGAGAGGCCCTGCGCCTGAAGCCAGGCGCTGTCTGCCAGGAATCCTTCTGGCAGGGCAAGCAGGAACCGGTTTAGCAGTGAAAACCTCTGTGCGCTCATGATGCATATATCATACAACACATAAACCTATATTTAGTTCATGTATTTTGATAATTGCGCGTCTATAACGCACACTTACGAGAAACGAAAAACCTATATCCGGCACGAATTCAGCTCAAAAAGCCGCTCTCGCTGCTTTTTTTCAACCCCATTTCAACCCCAAATAAAAATACCGCAAACGTATTTTCAACTACTTAGCACTCTTTGAAACTCCCAACCGCGCTGCCTAACTCGTTGATAATACGTAAGTTACTCCACTCATAACCCAAAGGTCGCTGGTTCAAATCCAGCCCCCGCAACCAACTAAATCAATAACTTACTTATTCTGGTTGCTTCCGGTAAAAGACTCAGCGCTTTATCTGAAGCCCCACCGTTCATTGGCCGGAGGTCGCCAGTTCTCAGGCAGGGCGCTCTGGATGCAGCGGTTTGAAGGATGCTGCCCCCGCTGGGAGAAGAATGGTCTACGTATTCTGAATTGGTCCGACGAAGGTTGGAGGCGCTGCGAGGGTGGCTCTATGGGTCGGACTGGGCGTGTACAGGGCAGGCTTTCGACTGCGGTCGCCGCGGCGACCTCCGCTCAGGATGATATCGGTATTGGGGTGCTCAGGATGACGGCGTTGCGGGGGGACTCAGAATGGCAACGTTTTGAGCCGGAAGAGTCTGCCGGGGTGCGCGCGAGGCGAGTACAATGGCGGCATGATGAAATCGGCTGAACGTGCGGCGCTCGCGTTTGTGCAGGCGATCAACCGGCAAGACGTAGAACAGATGGCGGAGTTGATGACGTCTGGGCACCGGTTTATCGATTCGATGGGGCAGGAAGTAAAGGGACGGGAGGCGGTGCGGACGTGCTGGGTTGGGTACTTCCACATGGTTCCCGATTACTCGATTGCCGTGCACGAGACGCTCTGCGATGGGCCGGTGGTGGTGATGATGGGGGTGGCGAAGGGGACGTATGCTCCGAAAGCGTGGCTGAAGGCGGAGAACCGGTGGGAGACGCCGGTAGCGGTGCAGGCGGTGATCAAGGACGGCAAGGTGGCGGAGTGGCGTGTGTACGCGGATAACGAGCCGCTGCGGGAGCGGATGAGGGCGGGAGTTTAGGACCATAAAAGACAGTTCTGTAACCTGATATTCATATCCCTTTCATCTGCCTCATATATCCAAGGTTGAGTCTGGATGCTGTTCCCGGCCGGTTCGGCCGGACGAACTCCCATCTCAAAACCTGGAGCCCCCCTGAATGTCCGATCTGGCGACCACCATCGAAGGCCGTCCCCCGGCTGCGGCGTTGCTTGACAAGAAGATGAAGAAATCCCACGCCATGATCAGCGGAGGCGTGGTTCTAGCGGCGCTGATTATCGGCATCGGCTTCATCGCCTTGCATATCCTTGAGGATTTCAACGGCGTAACCATCGGCAGCATCTGGCCTTATCTGCTGCTGGGCACGGCGCTGGTCATCGCTCTGGGCTTCGAGTTCGTGAACGGCTTCCACGACACGGCCAACGCCGTGGCCACGGTCATCTATACGCACTCGCTGGACCCCAACATCGCCGTAGTGTGGTCCGGGCTGTGCAACCTGACCGGGGTTCTGCTCTCTTCCGGGGCGGTGGCCTTCTCGATCATTACGCTGCTCCCGGTGGAGCTGATTCTCCAGGTCAGCTCCGGCGCCGGCTTCGCCATGGTCTTCGCCCTGCTCATCGCCGCCATTATCTGGAACCTCAGCACCTGGTGGTTCGGCCTGCCTGCCTCCAGTTCCCACACCATGGTCGGCTCCATCATCGGCGTGGGCATCGCCAACCAGTTGATGAGCGTTCACACCGGCACTTCCGGCGTGGACTGGGAACAGGCCACCAAGGTCTTCAAGGTGCTGCTGATCTCGCCCCTGATCGGCTTCGGCGCCGCGTTTCTGCTGCTGCTGCTTTCCAAAGCGTTTATCCTCGCGAAATGGGCCAGGGGCGTGGCTGTTCTCTACAACGAGAATCATAAAAAGGCCCTGTGGGCGATTCCCTCCATAGCAATTACCGGGATCGGCGGGACGTACCTGATGAATCTGGTCGCCCCTCTGGTTCTGGGACTCTTCGGCCCTCTGGGGCCTCCCGTCTGGCGCCCCGTCGCAGTTGCCGAGAGCTGGCAATCCCCGTTTGGGTTGATCCTGGTCATGCTCCTGGTGGGAATCGCCGGACTGTACGTTCTGGCGTTGTGCGCCAGGCTGGTTATCTTGAATGCCGACGTGCTTTTCACGGCGCCCAAAGGCAACACGCCTCCGCCGTGGCCGATTCGCGCCCTGCTGGTCTTCACATGCTCGGGCGTCAGCTTTGCGCACGGCTCCAATGACGGGCAGAAGGGCATGGGCCTCATCATGCTGATCCTCATTGGCACCGTGCCCACCGCCTACGCGCTCAACCACGCCGTCTCCGCTCGCGATGTGCAGGAGTTCATCGCCGCCTCCGAGCAGGCCGGGCAAATTCTGGACCAGCATGTAGACAAGAGCGGCGTCCTCGGCGAAGATGCGCGCGCCGAAGTTACAGACTACATCCGCACCAAGGAGATCAAGCCGGACACGGTGCTGGCTCTGCGAGAGCTGGTCAAGGATCTGGAAGGGGACGTGGTCGTCTACAAGGAGTACAAATCGGTTCCGGCCAATAAGCAAGCCAACGTCCGCAACGATATGTATGTGGCCAGCGAGGCCATCCGCCTGATGCAGAAGAACCACACTCCGGCCTTCACCGCCGCCGAGACCAAGGGCCTGGCCACCTACAAGAGCACAGTGGATAAGGCGACCAAGTTCATCCCCACCTGGGTCAAGGTAGCCGTGGCCCTGGCGCTGGGCATGGGAACCATGGTGGGCTGGAAGCGCATCGTGGTCACGGTTGGCGAAAAGATCGGCAAGGAGCACCTCACCTACGCGCAGGGCGCCTGCGCCGAGTTGGTGGCTATGTGTACCATCTCGGCCGCCGACAACTTTGGCCTGCCGGTCAGCACGACTCACGTGCTGAGTTCCGGCGTGGCGGGCACCATGGCCGCCAACGGAAGCGGGCTGCAGTGGTCCACCATTCGCAACATTGCGGCTGCTTGGGTCTTCACGCTCCCGGCCGCCGCGCTGCTCTCCGGTTTGCTCTTTTGGCTCTTCCGGCAGGTTGCTAGCTAAGGCCAAGGCCGGCGACCGGATTGCCAGCGCTGTTCTTGGACTCAATCGAACGCCCAAAATGCGACCGCCCCGGTTGGCTGCCAATCGGGGCGGTACGTTTACGCTTGAACTCCTGATCTGCTTCCCGTGTAACGCGAGCCGCTAGAGATTAAAGAGCTCCCGCAGGCGCTTGGTTTGAGCGCGGCTGACGGGGATTTCGGTCTGGCGCTTGTCGTTCATGCGCAACTGGTAGCTGGACTTGAACCACGGAACCACCTCGCGGATGTGGTTGATGTTGACCACAAAGCCGCGATGGGCGCGCCAGAAGAGCACCGGGTCCATCAATTCCAGCAACTCTTCGAGGGTGCGGCACTTGGAGTGGCCTTCGAAGGTTTGGGTGACGATGCGTATCACGCCCTCATCGATGGCCGCATAGCAGATATCGGCCTGGTCGACCAGGAGCAGCCGGCTCTGGGCCTGGACGATCAGCTTGTTGGTGAGCCGAGCCGGCTGGGGAACGCGCGAGGCGCCCTGGGGACGGTTGAGCAGCCGCAGCAGCGCTTCGAGCTGGGACTCGATCGGGGAGTCAGGCTGCTGGCTCACCCCGGCGGCAATTGAAGCGCTGTCGGCCATGCGGCCGCGGACCCGCTCCACGGCCTGCTGGACGCGGGTGCGGTCAAAGGGCTTGAGCAGGTAATCGACGGCGTTCACGTCAAAGGCGCGCACGGCGTACTGGTCATAGGCCGTGGCAAAGACAATCTGCGGCAGGGGCTGGGCCTCTTTGCCGGCGATGGTTCTGGAGCCGTTGCGGTCCATGAGCCGCTTGATCACGGCAAATCCGTCCAGGCCGGGCATCTGCACATCCAGGAAGACGAGATCCGGACGGTGTTCCTCGATCAGGTCCACGGCCTCGATGCCGTTGGTTCCCTGCGCCAGCACCTCCACGCCGCCCACCTGGTCGAGCAAGTACTGGAGCTCGTCGCGGGCCAGTTGTTCGTCGTCGATGATGAGCGCGGAGAGGGGCATGAGGGCCGGAACTTCGATTGTAGGAAGGGAACCGGGCCGGGTCAATTGCGGGCTGGCGAGGATTCAGGCCGGCATCCCATCCTTCGCCAGAAATGGAAGACGCAGGTCCTTCGACTCGGTCGCAGCGGCGACCTCGCTCAGGATGACAGAAGGATGGGGCACCCATCTTGCGGGAACCGGGGAAATGCTTTATTCCGGCAGCGCGCGCAGGCGGGCCGGCAGGTGGTCGCTGGCCAGCTCATGGCCGCAGCGGGTGCAGAACAGGTCTGTGGTGCGCACTGTGCTGAAGCAGTGGCCGCAATTGGCGGCGAGCCGGTAATCGCACTGCGGGCAGAAGTGGAAGTCGCTCTGCACGTGCGTGGAGCAGCTTGGGCAGCGAGAGACCTCCGGCTGGCGCAGCAGAAAGTAAAGCACGGCACCGATGCCGCCCGGCATCACGAAGCAGATCAGCATCCAGAAGCGCGCGCTCATGGCGCGGCGCGGCGCGTCCTTGCTGACGTAGCCGACCATGAGGAAGTAGAGCGCGGCCAGCAGTCCCCAGGAGATATTCAGGTAGGAACGAAACCCGAGCGGCGGCAGATGGTGCTGCTGCTCCGGCCAAACCATCCAGAAATAGTACTCGACGAGCACAAAGGCCACGGCGGCAGCCACGATGGACCACACCGGAATCAGGCGTGAGTCCTCATCGGCGGAGATGGATTCTGGGTCGCGCATGGGGCAATCCCTCCCTCGGAGAGCCTCTCAGGGGATCAAGCACGGCTTGATCGCTCTTAGATGGACGGAGGAGTGAATCCGGAAGTTGCGCGCACGGGCGGCGCGGCCGATATTTGGCAAGAGACTTCGGTCAGGGCTTGCGGCGCAGCCATCCGGCCAGCAGCGCCGAGGCCAGCAACGCCGCGCTGAAGAAGGCGATCAGCACACTGAACTGGCTCATGGGGCTGACCAGATGCTCCTCTTCGATCAAGGTATCGGCGATCCACCAGACCACCGGAGCGAGGACCAGCAGGAGCACCAGGATGGCCGCCAGCGCCACGGAGCGGATGCGCTTGCGCCCCGCCTGCTGATCCCGCATCACGCCCAGCGACGCGCTGACTACGCGGCGGGTGCGACAGGCAACGGCGCATTCCCGGTCGGCCTGGCTTCCGGCAAGAGCCGACAGCAGATTCGGGTCGGCGCCCGAGCCCGCCTGGCCCTCGGCCAACCCAGCGGTCTTCACACCGCCCCCTGAAAGCGCTGAAAGGCGCGTTCCAGCTTGGGCTTGATGGCGGCAAGGCCCCGGTAAAGCCTTGATTTTACGGTGGAAAGGGGCGCGCGCGTGACTTTGGCTATCTCTTCGAGCGACAACTCCTCGTGGAAGCGGAGCACCAGCACCTCGCGATGAAGCGTATCCAACTGGAGCAGCGCCGCCGCAATCCGTTCCCGGTCTTCGAGGTTGGAAAAGCGGTCCATGGGCGTCGGCGCGCCGTCGGCAACCTCGAAGCTCATGGGCCGGTCGTCGTCGCTGCCTCCCTCAAAAAGCTCGTCCAGGCTGGACATGGTGCGCTTGCGCCGCAGGTCGATCACCAGGTTGCGGGCAATGGTGAAGAGCCAGGTATCGAATCGCGCCTGGCCGTTGAACTGCGAACCGCGCACCAGCACCCGCATCCAGACCTCCTGGAAGAGGTCTTCGGCCATATCGCGGTTGCCGGTCAGGTAGAGCAGATAGCGCATCAGCCGGTGCTGGTAGCGGACGATCAGCTCGTCCAGCAGTCCGGCTTCCTGGCGCTTGAGCCCGGCGGAAATGGCCAGGCTCTCCTGCCGCGCCTGATCCTGAACGGCGGCGGAAAGACCCTGACTGAAAAAGGGGCGAACGGAGGCGGCTGCATTCATCTCATTCATTTAGACGCCGCAACGGGCCGCGAAGTTACTGAAAAGTGGATTGAGGGCAATGCCGCCGTCCCAGCCGCGGCGGCCCGGAGCGGTCCGAACCTGCTCAATCGACAGCGCCGGAGGCCTTCCCGGCCACTCGCAAGGCCTCTTCAACGGCTTTGGCTGCCCGGCGCTCGCGGGCCTCGACGCTCTGGTAGCCAAATATCCCCAGCAGATGATTGCGCCGCTGCGCCAGCGTCATGGCTTCCCATCCCTTGCGCGCCTGTGGCTGGCGCAGGAAGGCCGCATGAAGAATGGGCGGCAGCTCGGTCTCTCCCTCCAGAGTGAGCAGCATGCGCTCGGCCATCCTTTCGGCGCGCTGCTCGCGGCTGGCGGCGCTCTTCGGCTCGCTGACCCAGGCGCCAATCTCCTTGCGATTGGAGTAGCTCAGACCGTCGAACCATTTGCGCAGCCGGCGGTCGCCCTTGAGCGCCTTGGCCAACTCCGGCGGGACGGTTGCTGCGCGTTCTTCCAGGTCCGGTTCCAGCCGGATGCGCGCCAGAGATCCCACCTTGATTCTCGCCGCCGCCTGCATCTTCTTGTTGACCAGCAGAAAGTGCCCTCCGCCGGGCGCGCTGGCAAACAGCGAGGTGCGAAAAGCGAATCCTTCAATCTCTCCGCGCACCCGCATGCCGCGCCGCACCAGCCACGCCTTGACTGGATCAAAGGGAATCCGCGCAACCACCCAGCCGAGCCCCGTCCGAAGCGGCTCCAGCACGGCGGTAAAGGACTTGACGGTGGATGAACTCAATGCTTCCCTCCATTTCTCGCCGCCTGGTCCGGCTCGTCGCCTCAGGGCTCAATGCTGCGCGAGAGCTCATTCGGCTCGTCCTGGCGTAGATTCTCAGGGCAGGCGAGAATCGGAACTCTGCCAGGCCGCCCCAACCGGGCAGGGAGACCGGCTGCTAGGTTTTCTCCTCGAAGGCCTTTCTAACACCGGGATCGTAGGCCAGGTAGCAATAGACCACCAGGTTCCAAGACCAAACAAGAAGAAGAGCCAGTTGCTTCGTCCTAGGCACGGGAGGGAGTGCTTCGCCCAATTTGATCTGGTACGGAAGTCTTTTCAATAAGCCAAGCGTTATAACGGCCACGTTACATCCAGCAGCGAGCATTGTAAAATCGCGCCACCATGAGGACCGAGTCAGCAAATTCCACCCTGTGGCAGCATAGAGAATCGCGGCGAAGAAGAACAAGAACGGAGCGCCCTGGATAAAGGCATCCTGCACCCACAAGCGGACCGTGCCGGGCGGCCCTATCAGGAACTGCAAAAACGGTGGAAGCAGGAAGACAACAAGAACGGGACGTGATAACAGGTAAGAAGCCAACCCAAGATCTGGATCCCCCCAGGGAACCAGGGCAAGCAAGAAGGAAATCCCAGCCCATACGAAGCGGTACACGGCGTACAGAGTGATTGGGAGGGGCAGTTTCTCCTTCTTCTCTTCCGGCAGAAGCTCAGGAGGTATCTCGTGCGGAGTGGGCACGGTTCCGGGAAACCTCGACTGCATTCTTCCTCCAAATCAGAGCCCTGCTCCATGGAGCTTGCCGCCGGAGGCTCCCATGGAATCGGGTTCACAGCGCGTATTTGTCTTTGTCGATTGCCATAAAGAATAACATGGCCTTCGGCAGCAGACCTATAACTTGTCGCGCAGGAAGCTGATCACGTGGTCGGCCTGAACCACGCCCACCATGCGGCCCTGAAGGTCGACCACCGGCAGCTCGTGCAGGTTGTACTTGTCGAAGAGTTCGGCCAGATCGTCCTGGCGCAGGTCGGCAGGGCAGGAGAGCACGCGAGGCTCGGCCAGCACGGCCAGCCGCGTCTCCGGCAGCGCCATCACCAGCCGCGCCAGGGAAACGGCGCCGAGCAGAACTCGCCTTTCGTCCAGCAGGTAGACCGCGGTCACGCTCTCCGGGTCGCCGTCGAAGCCGCGCAGGGCCTGCACCGCCTGAGCAACCGTCGAGTCCTTGCCCAGAGAGACGAAGTCGGTGGTCATGCAGCCGGCGGCCGACTTCTCGTCGAACTCGAGCAGCTCTTCCACTTCCTGCCGCTCTTCCGGCTCCATCTCCTCGAGAATGGCGTCGGACTGCTCTTCGGAGAGCTCTCCCAGCAGGTCGGCGGCCGCGCCGGGGTCCATCTCCTCGACGATATCGGCGATGCGCTCCTCGCCCAGCTTCTCCAGCAGGGCCTTTTGCATCTTGGGTTCGACCTCTTCGAGAGCCTCGGCGGCCACCTCTTCGTCGAGCGAGGTAAAGACGGCTTCGCGCTCGGCGGGGGCCAGGTCTTCCAGAATCTCGGCCAGGTCGGAAGGGTGCATCTCGGCCAGCCGCGCGTACTCGATGCGCAGCTTCACCCGCCGCGCCGGATCGACCTCGATCACGTCGACAAACTGCCAGGGAATGCCGCTGGCCCCGAACTTGCGCGAGATCGTCTCCAGGGTGGCGCGCGGCAGCAGCCCTTTGAAGACCCGGCGAAAGGCTCCACGCAGCCCCACCTCGACCTCGGCTACGCGCAGCAGATGCGCCGCGCCGCGCCCCAGCCACTCCAGGTCCACATCGTTCACGCGGACCACCTTGCGGCCGTGAATATCGATGATCTGCCGGTCAACAAGATCCTGCTGCAGGTAGAGGTAGTTGCCCTCATCCTTCAGCGGAACCAATGCCCCGGAGGAGCGCAGCTCCAGCGTGCCGGCCGGCGTCTCCATTACGTCCTGCGAGGGCACGATGCACAGGCCGGCGCGAGTCTTGAGCACCAGCCCCGCCACCTTGCCCGCATCCGGGCCGGTGGCCACGGCAATGTCCTTGAGCCGCCCGCGCAGATGCCCCTGCGAATCGGTCACCGGGGTGCCGAGCAGCGCAGTCAGGCTGACGCGGGCTGTGGTGCGGGGCTGCATGAGCAAAGTGTATTCCCTTAGGCCGGGTTTGGGGCTGTGGATGTGTTTGGCTTGGTAACTGAGCCGTGTGCGGGAGCCGGAGAAGCCCATGCTGCGCTCCAATACCGCGCACCGATCTTTGCCCTCCGCTTGACACAATTCCGCGCCAGCCATGAAACTGCCAGCTAGGTTGCTGAGGCGCGGAGGGGCGCAGGTGCCCCGGTCCGTTCCGGAAGAGGCGGATTCAATCCCGGTGAGCGCACCCAAGACCAGGCTAAGTTTTTCGCTGGCTTCCACCATGGAGAGCGTCGACGCGGTGGAGGCGGCGGCGGAGAAGCTGGCCGCAGAGGCCGGCCTGGACGAGGACGAGCGCTTTCACATAACCATGGCGGTGCGCGAGGCCGCCGTGAACGCTGTGCTGCACGGCAACGAATACGACCCCGCCAAGCGCGTCTCCGTCAGCATGGAAAACACCGGCAAGGCGCTCGTGTTTACCATCGCGGACCAGGGCAAGGGCCTCGATCCGGAGACGCTGCCCGACCCCCTGGCGCCGGAAAACCTGTTGCGCGGCACCGGGCGCGGCATCTTCCTCATCCGATCCTTCATGGATGAGGTACACTTTCGACAACTGCATCCCGGAACCGAGTTGACATTGGTCAAACATCTGGCGCCGGCAAACGGTTAGACTTGAGCACAGTTTGCGTGCGGGCCATCGGCGGCAGGGAGGGGCATCTCTTTCCGCCGGTTTCACGGGCTGGATGGGACGTTCCCGCGGTCTGGAACCGCAAAGGTAATATGATGTAGTATCAACAATGGAATCATGGCATCGACAAGGAGGAATTTCCGTGGCACTTACTATTGCTTCCCGTGAAGTGGACGGCGTCGCCGTTCTGGATCTGAGCGGGCGGATTACTTTGGGAGAGGGCAGCGTGCAGATACGCGATGCCATCCGCGACCTGCTGGGCAAGGGACACAAAAGCATCCTGCTCGACCTGGGCGACGTGAACTACATCGATAGCTCGGGGCTGGGCGAACTGGTGAGCGCCTACACATCGGCCCGCAACCAGGGCGCAGGGCTCAAACTGCTCAAGCTCACCAAGAAGGTCCACGACCTGTTGCAGCTGACCAAGCTCTACACCGTCTTCGACATCTTCGACGACGAGGCAGCCGCCATCGCCTCCTTCCGATAGATCGGTCCGGACCGCGCCTGGACTCCAGCCGCGAGCCTCCATCGTGGAAAAGGCCATCCCGCGCTCCGGGATGGCCTTTTCGCGCGCATCCGCCGCGCCGGCGCTGAAGCTCAACCTCAGAATTTGACCGACGGCACCGCCCGCGCAGCGGGACTGGCCGTGAAATAGGCCGTGTTTTCCTTGAAGCCGGCCATGCCCGCCCAAATGTTGTTGGGGAATTGAAGGATGAAAGTGTTGTAGTCCTGGATCGAGTCGTTATAGCGCTTGCGGGCGACGCCGATGCGGTTCTCCGTCCCCGCCAGCTCATCCTGCAAGCGCATGAACTGATCGCTGGAGCGCAGTTGCGGATAGTTTTCGACGAGCAGAAGCAAGCGGCCCAACGCGGAATCGAGCTGCCCGTTGGCCGCGATCTTCGCTTGAGGCCCCTGCGCATTTAACATGCCGGCGCGCGCCTCGGCAATCTCGCCAAACACGCCGCTCTCCTCCTTGGTAAAGCCCTTGACGGTCTCCACCAGGTTGGGAATCAGGTCGGCTCGCCGCTCAAGCTGCACGTCCACCTCCGACCACTTGCTCTTGACGGTCTGATCCAGAGCCACCATCTGGTTCCTGGCGCTCACAAAGCTGACCAGCAAAGCTAAAACCAGAACGCCCGCAACGCCCAACGCTATCCAAAACCCACGACTCATACCGTGCCACTCTCCTCCGGCCTCCGCTCAGGGAGGCCAATTTGAAAACTTGAATAAATTACCAGCTTCCGTCCGAACCGCCGCCACCGGTATCGCCCCCGCCGAAGCCGCCAAAGCCGCCACCGGAATCCCCCCCGCCACCGGAATCTCCGCCGCCACCGAAGCCTCCACCGCCCGAGTCTCCGCCACCGCCGGAGCCGTCAGACAGGGTCCAGCCCCAGCGCTTGAAGTAGCCGCGACGAATCATTGGGCGCAGAATCCATGGGCTGAAAACGATCAGCGGAATGATCGTCACTACCAGAATGGTAACAATTTTCGTGGTCAACGACCACGGCTCGTCCTCTTCGGGAGCGGGTGCGGGGGGCGCTTGTGAAGCCTCTTCGTCGAGCGTCACCTTGGCATCGGCGGCGATCACCTGCGCCACCTCGTTCACGCCCAGCGTCACGGCCCCGTCGAAGTCGTTGGCACGCAGATAGGGAACCATGTCGCGGCCAATGTCGCCGGTTTTGGCGTCCGGCAGGATGCCTTCCATGCCATAACCGGTTTTGATGGAGCGCCGATGGTCGTCGATGGCAAACAGCAGCAGAACGCCGCGGTCCGTTCCCTTGGCGCCGATCTTCATCTGATGGAAGAGCCGAGTGGCAAAGTCGGCCGAGTCGTCTCCGCCCAGGGTATGGATGGTCACCACGGCGATCTGCGCATTGGCCTGGGAGTGGTCCAGTTGCGCGCAGATGCGATCGATCCGCGCAATGGCCTCGGGCGACAGCACATGGGCATAGTCGCTGACGTAATCGGTGGGCTGGGGCAGATCCTCCACCCGCTCGGCCAAGGCAGCCGTAGCGGAAATCCCGACGGCGGCGGCCAGCAGCAGCCGGAAAACGAGCAAGAACGCGCGGCGAAAGGGTTTCATTGCTTTCTATTTTACGCGAACGGCGGGGGAAGGTTCCGAGCCTCTCGCTGTTAGCTTCTAGCTTCTAGCTGGAGGCTGAAAGTTGCGGGTGCCCCACCCTCGGCGCGCCTCTGTTTTTGCGCCTAGGGTGGGATACCGCGGCACTCAATCGCCACGCACGAAACCACGCGGTCAGAGCCCTAGGTAACGGCTGAAAGCTGCCCTTGCACTACACTGGGAAGGAAATGACTCAGACCGAGCTTCCGCCTGCCCCCATCGCCCGCAAGCAGCACACTGAGACCCGGCTGCACGGCGTAGTCCTCAGTGACGACTACGCCTGGCTGCGCAACAAGGAAGACCCCGAGGTCACCGCATACCTCGAAGCCGAAAACGCCTACGCCGAGGCCTTCATGGCCCCGCACGCCGGCCTGCGAGAAGACCTTTACCGGGAGATGCTCTCGCACGTCAAGCAGACCGACGTTTCGGTTCCCTTTCTGGATCGCGGCTGGTGGTACTACTCGCGCACCGAAGAGGGCTGCCAATACGCCATCCACTGCCGCAAGCGCGACGAGCCCGGCGCGCCGGTGGCCTCAAAGATGCGGGGTGCCCCATCCTTTCCGCTTCTTTCTGCGGAAAGGGTGGGAAGCGACGATCCTCAACCGGCCGCCGACGCGCCGGAAGAGGTGCTCCTCGACGGCAACCAGCTTGCCGAAGGCCACGCCTACTTCTCCATCGGCGCCACCGATATTACCGACGACGGCCGCTGGCTCGCCTATTCGACCGACACGAAGGGCTTCCGCCAGTACACGCTGCGCATCAAGGATCTGCTGACCGGCGAGACGCTTTCATTTGAGGTCGAGCGCGCCGGCTCGGCAGTCTGGGCCGCGGACAATCGGACCCTCTTCTACACCGTTGAGGACGAGGAGCAGAAGCGCCAGTTCCAGCTTTGGCGTCATGCTTGCGGCACACAGGCTTCGGAAGATGCATTGGTTCTTCAGGAGGACGACGAGCGCTTTAACCTGGGCGCGGGCCGCACCCGCGACGGCAAGTTTCTGGTGGTCGAGTCGGCCAGCCACACCACCACCGAATCCCGCGTGCTGGCGGCGGATGATCCTCTGGGAGCATTCACCCTCATCAGCCCCCGCCAAGACGAGCACGAGTACTCCATCGACCACCGCAACGGCCTGTGGTTCATCCGCACCAACGATGGCGGGCGCAACTTCCGCCTGGTGACGGCGCCGTTGACCACTCCAGACCGCGAGCACTGGACGGAGCGCATCCCTCACCGCGACAGCGTGATGCTGGAGGACGTGGACCTCTTCGCCGGCTTCTTCGTGGCCTGCGAGCGCGAAGACGGCCTGCCCCGGCTGCGCATCTGGCGCTTCGCGGGCGACGGGGCCGAAGCTGCTTCCGGCGGCGAGATTGCCTTCCCCGAACCGGCCTACGACGCCCATCCGCACGTCAACCGCGTCTTTGAGACGGCGGCCTTCCGCTACGCCTACCAGTCGCTGGTCACGCCTGCCTCGGTCTACGAGTACGACCTGGCCACCGGCGCTTCCACTTTGCTCAAGCAGCTCGATATTCCCGGCGGCTTCGACCGCACCCTCTACGCCAGCGAGCGCGTCCATGCCACCGCCGCGGACGGCGCGCAGGTTCCCGTCTCGCTGGTCTACCGCAAAGACAAGCGTGTAGCGCCGGACTCCAGTCCGGCTGTCGCGCGGGCCTCCAGTCCCGCGCTGAACCCCCTGTACGTTTACGGCTATGGCGCCTATGGCTACGCGCTGCCCATCGGATTCAGCGGGAACCGCCTCAGCCTGCTCGATCGCGGCGTGGTCATGGCCTATGCCCACATCCGCGGCGGCGGCGACCTGGGCAAGCCCTGGCACGACGCCGGCAAGATGCTGGTCAAGCGCAACACCTTCACCGACTTCATCGCCGCCGTCGAGCATCTGACCGCCGCTGGCTACGGCGACCCGGCGCGCGTGGCCATCGAGGGCGGGTCGGCCGGCGGCCTGCTCATGGCCGTGGTTGCGAACCTGCGCTCCGATCTCTTCCGCGCCGTCGTTTCCCACGTGCCCTTTGTGGACGTGATGAACACCATGCTCGACGCCACGCTCCCGCTCACCGTGCCCGAGTACGAGGAGTGGGGCAATCCCAACGAATCTGCTGATTTTTTCTATATGCTGAGTTACTCGCCCTACGACAACCTCAAGGCGGGGAGTTATCCGGCCATGCTGGTCAAGACTTCGCTCCACGACAGCCAGGTCATGTACTGGGAGCCGGCCAAGTATGTAGCTAAGCTCCGCACCCTCAAAACGGATAACAACCCGTTGCTACTGGTAACCAACATGCAGGCCGGCCACGGCGGCTCAAGCGGCCGCTACGACTACCTGAAAGAGATCGCCTTCGACTATGCCTTCCTGCTGCGGGAGCTGGGACTTGTTTGATAAACCAAGGCCGGAAGCACGAAGGCGGTTACAGATTGCGGAGTGGGGAAGCACGATTGAGCAGCGAAGAAGAAGCAACCCGCGCGGAGGCGGCCGAACTCACCGGCGCCGCGGAACCGCGCGTCTTCAGCGGCTCGTCTCATGCGTGGCGGGCGCTGCGGCATCGCAATTTCAGGCTGTTTTTCGGCGGGCAGAGCATCTCGCTGATCGGCACCTGGATGACGCGCGTGGCCACCAGTTGGCTGGTCTACCGGCTCACCGGGTCGGCGCTGCTGCTGGGCACGGTCAGCTTCGCGGGTCAGATTCCCACGTTCCTGTTTGCGCCCTTCGCCGGCGTATGGGTTGACCGGCTGGACCGCCGGCAGGTGTTGGTGTGGACGCAGGCGCTCTCCATGGTGCAGTCTCTGGCGCTGGCCGCCCTCACCCTCTCGCACCACATCGCGATTCACTGGATACTCATCCTCAGCGTGATGCAGGGCACCATCAACGCCTTCGATATGCCCGGCCGCCAGGCCTTCATGGTGAAGATGGTCGAGGACCGCAACGATCTCTCCAACGCCATCGCCATCAACTCGTCGATGGTGAACATGGCGCGGCTCGTGGGCCCGTCGCTGGCCGGAATGCTGATCGCGGTCAGCAGCGAGGGCTGGTGCTTCCTCATCGACGGCATCAGTTACCTGGCAGTTATCGCGTCGCTGCTGATGATGCGCCTCCATGCGCCGGTGGTGAAGCGCGCGGCCACGTCGACGCTGACCGAGTTGAAGGCCGGCTGGACTTATGTCTCGGAGTTTCTGCCCGTGCGGACGATTCTGCTTTTGTTTGCCGTTGTCAGCCTGATGGGGATGCCGTTCGTGGTGCTCATGCCCATCTTCGCGGCCAGGGTGCTGCACGGCGGTCCGCACACGCTGGGTTTTCTGATGGGATCGATGGGCGTGGGTGCGCTGGTATCGGCGCTGGCGCTGGCGGCGCGCAGAAGCGTGCGCGGGTTGGTCAAGATGATTCCCATGGCCGCCGCCGTCTTCGGCCTGGGGCTGATCGGCTTCGGATTGTCGCGTAACTTCTGGCTCTCCATGGTCATGGTCTTTGTGGCCGGCATGGGCATGATGCAGGGCATGGCGGGCAGCAACACCGTGATCCAGACGATCGTCAGCGAAGACAAGCGCGGGCGGGTGATGAGTTACTATACGATGGCCTTTGTGGGCATGGCTCCGTTCGGCAGCCTGCTGGCGGGAACTCTGGCTCACGCAATCGGCGCGCCGTGGACGGTGATCCTGAACGGATCCGCCGTTCTGCTGGGCGCGGCATGGTTCGCGACGCGGCTGCGGGCGGTGCGGCGCGAGATACGGCCCATATATCGGGAGATGGGCATTATTCCGGTAGAGGGTTTGCAACTGGCGGAGGAGGAGATACAGCAATGAGCGATACGGCACTCGACTTCAAACTCGATCCGCGGCATACGGCCATCGTGGTCATCGATCTGCAAAAGGGCATCGCGGGAATGCCCGGCGGCGCGCCTCATTCGAAGCTCGCCGTGATTGCCAACGCCGCGCGCCTGCTGGCAGCGGCGCGGCAGGCTGGGGCGAAGCCCGTTCTGGTGCATGTGGGCGGCTCCGCGGATGGAGCGGACCGGCTGCATCCAGCCGCCGATCAGCAGATGCGGTTCACGGGAACTCCGCCGCCGGACTGGAGCGAATTGATTCCCGAACTCGACCGCCAGCCGGGCGATATTGTGATTCTCAAGCGCCAGTGGGGCGCTTTTTACGGCACCGATCTCGACCTGCAACTGCGCCGCCGCGGCCTGACGACCGTGGTTTTGTGCGGCATCGCAACCGAGTTCGGCGTGGAAAGCACGGCGCGCGATGCTTATGAGCGCGGCTACGAACTGATCTTTGCCTCCGACGCCATGACCGGGATGAGCGCCGAGAGCCACGCTAACGCCATCGAGCGCATCTTTCCGCGCATGGGGCGAGTGCGCACGACGGAGCAGATTGTGGCTGCGCTGCAAGCATGACGGAGTTACCCCCCGTAGTGTCCCGAGTCCAATGTTCGATGAAAGAAAGGTGCTGTCATCCTGAGCGGAGTTAGGCGCGTTTTGTGCGCCAAACGGAGTCGAAGGACCTGCGGTTGCTTTCCTCACTCTTGGGATGAATTTCTGACTCAGGACACTGGCCGCAAGTACAAGAACGTCGCGAGGGTGGGGCACCCAATTTGTTGAATTGGGCGGATGACTTATCCCTGCGGAACGCCGCACAGATGGACGTTGATGCCCAGCTCCGCAAGCATGGCGGCCTTGGTCGCAAGCGCTTTGTCCGCGATCTCCGCTGTGGGCGCATAGGCGACGTTCACGTGGTTGGCGCGGTGGCGAGCCATGAATTGATTCTGGCTGACGCCATGGAAGACGGCGTGGACGATGGGCCATTGCGGCGTTGTCTCGCGCCAGCGGCGCTCCGTCTCCGCAGCGGGCAAGCTGACCACCGTGCCCCGGCCCAGGTCGGCATGGGGCGCGCCGCCCTCAACAAAGACGCGGCTCCAAACGATCTCGCCCGGCTTGCCGATGCCCTTCAGCGATCCGCCGCCGAGCGGAAAGTACATGGCCGGCTGGCGTTCGCTGCTGGCCCCGGCATAACCGCCCACGTAGTGATTCGCGGGCGCCGCGCCGGAGATTTGCAGCAGCCATACAAACGCATCCAAATCCTGCCCGCGGTACTGTTCGCCCCAGCGAACGTCGTGCAACGTCGTCGATGGGTCGAGCCCCAGCGCACTCCAGCAGCGATTCGTAATCAGCGCATCCACGCCGGCGCATTCGTCCACCTCGTTGAAGTGGACCAGCGGCCCGCCGGGATAAAGCTCCTCATTCGTGCCCTCCGCAAACACCGGAGGACGCTCCGCATTGTTCAGCATTCCCTCGGCCAGGTCGGATGCGGCCGTCAGGTCTTTCAGTCCCTGCTGATACTGGATGCCGATAGCATCGCAGCCAAACTCCTTTGCAAGGCGCACCGCCGCAATATACATCCTGCATTGTTCGGCGACCTGCTCCAGAGTCAGCTCGGTCGCGGGGTCCTTGCCTAACTCGAACTTGACTCCCTTGGCAACCAGCCACTTATAAACGGCCTCCGCTTCCGTCTGGCCCACCGTCCGCATCTTGGCGAAGAGCGCGGACTGGCTCAGGCGCTCCTTGTAGATACCCGACGGGTTCAGTAACTCGTCGTCGACGATGGCGTTGTACATGCCCATGCAGCCTTCGTCGAAGATGCCCATGATTGCCTTGCGATGCTTCAGGTCAAAGGCAAGCCCCGCGCCCAGCCGAGCGCTTTCGGCGGGGATTTTGGAAAAATCGAGCTCATGCACATGCGAGTTATCATGGCTGACTCTGCCCTCGCTCAGCCATTGCCGAAGCCCGGCGAGAAAGTAATCGTCGGTAAACTCCTTGCTCCAAAGGGAGGAAAACTCCTTGCCGGCCTTGACAAGCGATCCATTCAGGTTGAGAAGGCCGACCAATCCAGGCCATTGTCCGGACCAGTTGGCGACCGTCAGAATCGGCCCTCGATGGCTGCGCAGACCGGGCAGCACATGATGGCTGTACTGCCACGCGGCGGTCGCAAAGACCAGCCGGGCCTCCGGATGGATATTCATGAAGACATCCATGCCCATGCGCTGCGACGAGATGAAGCCGTGCTTAAGGGTCTCGTCGTACGCATGGGCGCGGACCAGCCGGATGCCCTGCGCGGCGAAGGCCGCCGTCAGCTTCTCTTCCATCTCTCTCTGCGCCGGCCAGCACTCCCGGTTGGCCGCAAGCCGCAGGTCGCCGCTGGTAACGAGCAGCACTTCATCCGCTGCCGGCTTTGCCGGTTCAGTTCCCCGAGTTGCCATCTCCATCGCCTCCCTGCAACTGTTCTGTCTTCCGTCAGCAAGAACTATACACCCAGGAGCCGGAGACCAAACACGACGCCGGAATCCTTTCCCCAGCTACAATGGGAATGTGAGCGGATCATCCCCACCCACGGCCCCTTCCGTGGGCTTCGTTTCCCTGGGCTGCCCCAAGAACCTCGTCGACTCCGAGGTCATGATGGGCCTGCTCGACTGCGCCGGCGCGCGCCTGACCGCCCATCCCGAAGACGCCGAAATCCTGATCGTCAACACGTGCAGCTTCATCGATACCGCCAAGCAGGAGTCGGTGGATACCATCCTGGAAATGGCGCGCTACAAGGCCTCCGGCTCGGCCAAGCGGCTGATCGTCGCCGGCTGCCTGGTCGAGCGCTACCGCGACGAAATCCGGAAGAGCATTCCGGAGGTGGACGCCGTGGTCGGCACCGGCGAGTTGGAATCCATCCTCGAAGCCGCTGGCCTGGCCCGGCCGCAAGCCGCTGCGGCTCCATCTCCGTTCAACATTCTCAGCGGCAGCGGCCACGCGGAAAGCCGCCCCGGCCAGGAATCGCGCGCCGGAACCCACAAGACCGAAACTGCCGCTTCCCGCCCGGAGGGCAATCTCCGCGAGCAGCAGGGCCGCTTCCGCCGCGACGATTGGCAGGGCGCGACCCATCTGCTGCCCACGTATCTTTACGACGAATCCACGCCGCGCTTTCTCACCACTCCGAAATCCTCGGCCTACATCAAGATTGCAGAGGGCTGCGACCATCCGTGCAGCTTCTGCGTCATCCCCAACCTGCGCGGCAAGTTCCGCTCGCGGCGCTTTGAATCGGTCGCCGCCGAGGCGCGGCAGTTAGTCGCCCGCGGCGTTCAGGAGATCACCCTCATCGGCCAGGACACCACCTGCTATGGCGAAGACCTGGGCATCAAGGACGGCCTCGCCACGCTGCTCGACTCGCTCGCCGGCATCGAAGGCCTGCGCTGGCTGCGCTCTCTCTACGCCTATCCCAACCGCATTACCGGCCGCCTGCTTGAGACCATCGCCCGCCACGATAACATCTGCAAGTACCTCGACGTGCCTCTCCAGCACGCCTCGCCCGCCGTGCTCAAGCGCATGAAACGCGGCGCCGGCGCCGATATCTTCCTCAAGACTCTTGAGAAAGTCCGCGCCGCCGTTCCCGGCATCGCCCTGCGCACCACTTTCATCGTCGGCTTCCCCGGCGAGTCGCTCCGCGACTTTGAAGTTTTGGAGGAGTTTGTCGGCCAAGCGAAGTTCGACTGGCTGGGCGTCTTCGGTTACTCCGACGAGGAAGGTTCGGGCGCGTTTTCGCTCGACGGCAAGGTTCCCAGGCGCACCATCGAAGCCCGCAAACGGCGCCTGATGAAGCTCCAGCAATCCATCAGCAAGCGTGCCAAGCAGCAGTGGGTGGGCTGCGAGTTAGTGCTGCTGGCCGAAGGCGAAAGCGAGGAAACGCCGCTCCTGTGGGAGGGCCGAACCCAGTTCCACGCCCCCGAGATCGACGGCAAGGTCTACATCAACGACTTCGGCGAGTTAGCCGCCCTCGAACCCGGCCGCTTTTACAAAGCGGAGATCACCGAGGCCCACGAGTACGACGTGGTGGCGCGCATAGTCGCCGGGCCGCTGTAAAGTGGAATAAACCGATGCCCGCAAAAAGCAAATCCGCCAAGGTGCTCCGCTGCCCGACCTGCGGCATGCTGGTTCGCTTCAACGACGAGGACTTCCCTTTCTGCAGCGACCGCTGCCGCAAGATCGACCTCGGCAAGTGGGCGATGGGCGTCTACAAGATCAGCTCTCCTATCCTCGATCCCGAAGTCCTGGAAGACCTTGGCGATCTGGGCGGCAGCCGCGGCGGAGATTCCCGTGATGAATAGCCAACAAGGCAATATCTGCCAGCCTCCGCCCGTCCGCAGAACCCTCTGGGCATGGACCGTCGCCACCTTCTTCGGCGCGGGCTTCGGCAAGCCCGGCCCCGGCACCTGGGGCTCGGTAGCAGCGATGCTGCTCTGGGCCGGTTACGCCTGGGCCTTCCATCCCGCGCCGCACTCGCTGCTTGCGGTTCTCCTCATCGGCATCGCTCTCAGCCTCATCCTCGGCGTGCCCGCCGCCACCGTTGCCGCGCGCGAATCCGGCCGCCACGATCCCGGCTTTGTGGTCATCGACGAGGTCGCCGGCCAGTGGATCGCCCTGCTCTTCAGCCCCGCCGACTGGCGCCACGCTCTGATTGCCCTGGTCCTCTTCCGGCTCTTCGATATCACCAAGCCCTTTCCCGCCCGCCAACTCGAGAGCCTTCCCGAAGGCTGGGGAATCGTCTTCGACGATGTGGCCGCGGGGCTGTATGCTTTGGGTGTAGCATCCTTGTTGCGCATCTGGATTCACTGAGCCGGCGTCGCCGGTCAGCGGTTTTTAGAATGAGATCGTCCTGAGCGGGGCGAAGTCGAAGGACCTGCGGTTGCCTTTCACTTCTCACCCGCCAACGGAATCAAGCCGGAAAAGCAAATGCCCCACACCCACGCCCAATCCGTTCCGGAGATTCTCCCCGAGCCGCGCATCGACGACGTTCTGCCCGGCGCCGCTCTGCCGCTCGGAGAGGTCGAACTGATGGGTGCGCATCTCGGCCCCATTTGCAACGGGCAACCCGCCGTCTTGCCCGTCGTGCTGGTCGACGGCCATCCCGCCCACCTGTTGATGAGCCGGCCAACCCGGCTGGCGCTCCGCGTCCCGGAGCAGGCATCCACGGGACTCATTGAGGTCCGCAACCCCTTTGGTGCCAGCAACCCCGCGCCTCTGCGCGTGGCCCGCCAGCTCTCCGATGGCCTGCATCCCGTGACCAGCCCCGCAGTCAGCCGCACGGGCATGATCTACGCCACCATCTCAGGGCAGAGGGGCAAGATGACCCCCGTCTCCGTTGTCCGCGTCAGCCCGGACGGCCGCGGCACGCCTTTCGTCACCGGAATTCTGAACGCCACCGGCCTGGCCTTCAATCCAGAGGGCGACCTGTTCGTCACCTCGCGCGCCGAGGGCAACGTCTACCGCATCGACGCGGCCGGCGAATCCACCGTCTACGCCGAGGGCATGGGCGTGGCCACCGGCGCGGCCTTCGACTCCGAGGGCAACCTCTTTGTCGGCGACCGCAGCGGCACCATTTTCAAGATCGATCCGCAGCGCCAGATCTACGTGCACGCCACTCTCGAGCCCAGCGTGGCGGCCTATCACCTGGCCGTCAACGCCGCCGGCACGCTCTTCGTCACCGCGCCCTCGCTCTCTTCCAACGACGTTATCTGGGCCATCGAACCCAACGGCGACACCCGCGCCTGGTATCGCGGCCTCGGCCGTCCGCAGGGCCTCGCGCTTTCAAAGGAAGGCGACGTCTACCTTGCCGCCTGCCTCCAAGGCCGCCGCGGCCTGGTCCGCATCACACCGGACGGCGAAGCAACCCTGGTCGTCGCCGGAGCCAACCTGGTCGGCGTCGCCTTTTCGCCGCTTGGAACCACAATCCTCGCCACCAACGAAGCTGTCTACGATGTGGACTTGGGCGTCGAAGGGCTGACGCTGTTTTAGGCTTCCATCTTTCAGAGTTTGCAGGTACTCTTTAGGCAAGCTTGCAGGGCCTGATGATGGCTGCCGCCTGCCGCTCTCATCGGAATCCGCAAGTTAGCTCTTTCCCTGTTCCCCAAAGCTTGAGATCGCGCCACGGAACACCGTTCCATCGCACCGATTTCCCCGACTCCAGGAGGGAGGACGAATCATGCCGCTTAGCGGACCAGCATGGGTTCAGCAATTCCCCACCAGCACCAGCGTTGACGATCTCGTCGAGCCTTTTCGCACCAATGTTCAAAGGTTCCTTTCCGCGCTCAGCGCCGCGGGGGCCACGGTCAGCATCGCCGACACGCTGCGGCCCCAGCAGCGCCTGGACCTGATGTACTACTCCTACCGGGTGGCTCACTCCGGCCTCGATCCGGCGCAGGTGCCCGCCATTCCAGATGTGGACATTCAATGGGTGCATAGCGACGATCAAGGCAACCCCGACCCGGCCGCATCGACCGCCGCCGCGGCGCAAATGGTGGCGGCCTACGGGATTGTCTTCCAACCGGCGCTCCAGAGCCTTCACGCCCTCGGCCAGGCCATCGATATGGATATCTCCTGGGCTGGCGAACTCACCATCGCCAACGCGGACGGCTCAACCGCCGTCATCTCCACCGCGCCTGCAAGCGGACAGAACCCCGCATTGCAGCAGGTGGGCGCAACCTATGGCGTCTTCAAGCTGCTGACCGATCCTCCACATTGGTCATCCACGGGACATTGAGCCCAGCCTTCGAGCCGGTGCGGGCCGGCGGATGCGGCGAACTCCGGGTCCGCGGCGATCGCTCTTCGTCCCATTGATCCGGCGCGAATGCACTGCGTTCCGTGCCCCATCCTTTCCGCGTCTTATGCGGAAAGGGTGGGAAGCCGGCAGTCGTTTCGCGCCGGATCGATAGGCTACAAATAAGGGAAAAGCCGGCGCACTCTCATCCGTGGCATAATCGCAAGTAGTTCTGCGCCTGGAAGACCCATGAAATCCGAGATCATCGCCGTCGGCTCCGAGATGCTCACCCCCTGGCGTCAGGACACCAACTCCCTCTATCTCACTCAGAAGCTCAACGAGATCGGCGTCACCGTGGCCTTCAAGACCATCGTCGGCGACCGCCGCAAAGACCTGATCGGCGCCATCCGTACCGCGCTTGGCCGCACGGACATTCTCATCCTCGTTGGCGGCCTGGGCCCCACCGAGGACGACCTCACCCGCGAGGCTGTTGCCGAGGCGCTCTCGCTCACCCTGCGCCGCGACGCCAGTCAGGTGGCCGCGCTGCATGCCCGAGCCGCTACTTGGCGCATCCCCATGCCCGCAAACAACCTGAAGCAGGCCGACGTTCTTGAAGGCGCAACCCTGCTGGGCAACCCCAACGGCAGCGCCCCCGGCCAGTGGCTCGACTTCACATTCGGCGGCTACCGCAAGCTCATCCTGCTTATCCCCGGTCCGCCCGCCGAGTGCCGCCCGCTCTTCGACGCCGAGTGCGTGCCCCGGCTGCGCGCCGCCGTGCCTGAGCGTTCCATCGCCAGGCGCACCCTCCGCGCCGCCATGATTCCCGAGTCCCAGGCCGACAAGCTGCTGGCCCCCATCTACTCCACCTACGCCGACGTCGAAACCACCATCCTGGCCCACGCCGGCGACATTCAGCTCATCCTGCTCTGCTCCAACTCCAACGCCGCCACCGCCAAGCAGCGCGTCGACGAGCTGGCCGGCCGCCTGGAGGAGGCGCTTGAAGACTGGCTCTACTCCTCCGAGGGAGAGTCCCTGGAGCAGATCGTGCTCTACTACCTCGGCCTTCGCCAGGCTACCCTTGCCGTGGCCGAAAGCTGCACCGGCGGCATGCTCGCCGAACGCATCACCAGCGTGCCGGGCAGTTCGCGCTCCTTCCTCGGCGGCGCGGTCGTTTACTCCGACGAGCTGAAGACCGCCTTTGCCAATGTCCCGCCGGAACTGATCGCGCAGCACGGAGCCGTCTCCGCGGAGGTCGCCCAGGCCCTCGCGGCCGGAATCCGCCTGCGCACTGGCGCAACGTTGGGAGTGGGCGTGACCGGCATCGCCGGCCCCACCGGCGGCACCGAATCCAAGCCCGTGGGCCGGGTCCACATCGCCGTCTCCGACGCCCAGAAGACCGAGTCTGTCGAGCGCACCTTCCGCGGCGACCGCACCCGCATCCGCCAATGGACCACCCAGCAGGCACTGGACCTGGTGCGAAGGCGGCTGATGTAGGCGGGCGGTCCTCGGCGGCGAGCCTCCATCGGCTGAGGCACAGGCGCAATCAAGATAATCCGTCCCGAGAATCTGAACCATTGGAATCCTTTGAGCGGATTGCCCGGCTGTGCGTCATGATTGGATGAATCCCCATTTCTTCGCGGGTTGCCGCTTCCGCGGGCGACCGGGAGTTGCAGAATGGCCAGACCGAGGTTCAGCCTCACACTCGTCTCAGTTTTCATCCTCGCTTCCGCCGCAACCGGCCTGGCGCAACGCGGTTCCGACGTGCCGATCGAGCCGCTGCTGCGCAGCCACGATCCACGCCTGGTTGCGCTGGGCGCATGGAAGGCAGGTGGCAGAGGGAACGATGCCGAGATTGCCATCATGCAGGAGATGGTGGAGCGCTGGGACCCGGCGCAACGACATCGCTACCAGGACGGCGACCGGTACGATGCGATGACAGCCATCCTCGACACCCTGATCCAGCGCAACGAATTCGTTTCGCCGGCGGGCGTCAGCGCGATAGCCTACGCGTTTCCCGACCAGGCGCTGATACTGGCCGCGCGGCTGCCGTTCAACGATGCGGAGCCGCTCCTCCTGTCGTGGTACGAAAACGGAGTAGGCGTGAGGCCCGCGCAGGGGGATCGGGAAGGCGAGGACAGGCTGATGATGGCGCGAGTGGCGGCCATGATGCTGGCCAAGGAACGCCCGCAGGATATCGCCGCCCGCATTCTGGTCGATTCGTTGGAACGGCTTGCCGTCTCGGTTCCCAACGAGGGATATGCCGGCGTGGACCGGTGCCTGGTGGATTGCGTCGCCAAGCCTGGGTGCCAGTGGGAAGCCGGCGGCATGCCGCGGGTGGGATGGCCCACGCTGTTCCTGTACACCGTGGAAGAGAACCGGCCGGACGCGGACAATACCGGCCCGCTGGTCGCCGGCCCTCTGCTCGTAGAAGCCGGCGACGACCGCATTACCTATCGGCGCGTCGAGACGGAGGTGAGCCTGAACTACTGCTATTCTCCCTTGCCGCTAAACGCCGCGACGCGGCATCGCCTGCTGGCCGAGATGCTTGGCGTGGACGATAAGCAGATGCCGTGGAGCGTGCAGGAGAACATCACGGTTCCGTGGGTGAATGACAGCCAGTTCCTGCTCGATCTGAGCAAGCAAGTTTACCTGGAAGAGTCACAGCTGCGCGCAACCGTGCAGAGACTCTATGCGAAGGGATTGCTCACGCGCACCGAGGCCGCTTCGATCCGGCCAAAACTGTCGATCATCGTCTTCGACGATCGCCAGCCAACTGAGCCGGCCAACGCGGCTCTGCCGCAGTTGCAGGTCCAGGATTCGCGAACGTCCTACCGCATCAGCCAATGGCGGTGAGGCGGGGTGTCCCAGGTCTCGCTTTGGAGACCTGGGATTCCCGCAATTCTCCCGCACGCCGCAATCCCGCGTGGCTGCACAAGACTGCGCGAGGATGCCACACGCGTGACGGCGGCGCCTATTCGCGGAGAAAAGTAGTGGCGGCGGCTGCCGTCGAACAATCCGGATTTCATGCAGCACTTCTTGAAAGCGCTGGCCGGAGCCGCACGGGCACAAGTCGTTCCGCCCCAGCTTTTCGGTGAGGTATTTGTCACCATGGACGATCCGGTGACCCTTTTTAACGTGGGTTTCCGAGGGGAATCCTCTGCGGCGTTTACTGGTCCGCTTGAAAGGAGGATAGGTGGGCGATTTCGTCTTCGTATTTCACGGCGCACCTCCTTCAGGTTGCAATTCAGATTATCATGCCGCCGTCACCGTCAAACCAGCCGGCTCGACAATTTCACTCCGGATAAAGTCCCCCGGATGGGGCGGATTCTTCATAGGCCCTCGCGTCGCACCCTGTCGCTTACCACTTGTCAAGCTGTAGCTCGCTTAAGAGCATTCGGGCTTTTGCGGCGCGCCGGTTCGGTTTTCATCCCCGCCGCAATCGCGGCCACCCTTCGATACGACTCCAGCCGATCCGCCTGCTCATAGGCATCGGTCACCACGATCACCTCGTCGGCGCCGGTCTGCCGCACCAGGTTTTCGAGCCCCGCCTTCACCGTCCAGTCCGATCCGACAATCGCCGCGGCCAGCCTGCTCTCGATAGCCACCCGCTCCGCCGCCGACCACAGCGGCTGCATGGAATCCACGGCGGGGAGCAACGCCACAGCATCGTTGCGGATCAGGCTCAAAGCCCGCTGCTGCATGGTCGTAAACAGCCGCCGCGCCGCGCCATCCGTCTCCGCGGCCATCACCGGCACCGCCATCATCAGGTATGGCTTGCGCAGCGTTTCGCTGGGCCGGAACTGCTCCCGGTAGAGCTTCGCCGCCTCAACCCGATGCTCCGGCGCAAACTGGGCGCCAAAGGCATACGGCAGCCCCAGCCTTGCCGCAAGCTCCGCGCTCCAGCAACTTGAACCCAACAGCGTGATCGGCACATTGCTGCCCTGGCCCGGAATCGCCCTGACCGTCTGCCCCGGCTTCTCCGCTCTTAAGTAACCCCGCAGCTCCTCAAGACGTTCCGAGAAAGCGTCATGGTTCGAAAGAGCGTCTCGCTGCCCCAGATCCCGCCCCAGTGCCCGCATGGCATGCGGATCGCCTCCGGGTGCCCGCCCCACACCCAGGTCAATGCGCCCCGGATACAGCGCTTCCAGCGTCCCAAACTGTTCGGCCACCACCAGCGGCGGATGATTGGGCAGCATGACCCCGCCGCTGCCCACCCGAATCCGCTTGGTCGCCCCCGCCACATGCCCAACCAGCACCGGCGTCGCCGAGTCGGCCAGCCCCACAATCGAGTGGTGCTCCCCCAGCCAGTAGCGCCTGTAGCCCCAGCGCTCCGCGTTCCGCGCCAGCTCCACCGACCGCGCAAACGCGCTCGCGGGCGACTCCCCGACGCGCATGCCCACAAGGTCCAGTACCGAAACCGCCAATCCGCTGTTCATGCTTACCAAGATACGCCGCCTTCTCCCGCGATGCCTTGCATGTGTCCCGAGTCCAATGTTCGATGAATAAATAGTGCTGTCATCCTGAGCGGAGTCCGCCGCGGCGGACGGAGTCGAAGGACCTGCGGTTGCTTTCCTCGCTCTTGGGATGAAATCTGACTCGGGACACTAGTGCCGGCCCAACTCCAGAATCTACTTCTACTCCCCGCTTTAACCACCAATAGGTGATGTACATCACACTCCCCCCGCCTTTTTCGATGCGACCATAGCCTCAAAGCCCGAAAGGGCCCATGTTCCACTCATCCCCGTCAACATGCATGGAGGCGCGCATGAAGCTCGACTCGTCCGCATTCGTCGCCGATCCCAAGCTCATCGAGGCGCTCAGCCGGCGAGCCATCGAACTCTCCTGTGGCGCGGAAAGCATTCTCTTTCGCCAAGGAGACGCCGCTGCCGGCGTGTACATTCTCCACCAGGGAGAAGTCACCCTCACCATGGATTCTCCTCGGGGCGAAGCCATCCTGTCGGGCCAGGCAGCCGCCGGTTCGGTGCTTGGGCTGCCCGGACTCGTCGGCAATGCGCCTTACACGCTTACAGCCACGGCCCGCAGCGGCGCCAAGCTAGGCTTTGTCACCCGCGACGATTTCACCGCCCTGATGGAATCCGACCCGCAGGTGTCGCTCAAGGTCTTGCAGGTCCTCGCCGCCGAGGTTCGCGCTGCCCGCCAGGCGATCCTTGAACGCTGAGATCGGCCCTCTGCGCCGCAAGACCCCAGCCGGCTTGCCCGCCTCCAACTTCTCTCCAGCCCCCAGGGCAATAGCATTTGGATGGAGCCTGGAGCTTCAACCCCGGAAAAGAGCTGAGCACGCCTCCCGTAGGGAGGATTGAGAATAGCCCAGGCCGGGGTCCCCACGGACAGGCTCTCGTCCGTGGGGCGGAGGGCAAAGCCCTGGGAATGCGTCGAAGTTGGAATCCGCCGCCCCGTAGGGGCAGTGCGAATCATTGGAATGGGCAGATGCGACGTTTATCCGAATGCCCTTCAGTCCTGGTTTCTCGCCCGCAATTGCAGATCGCAGCTTCCGGAGAAAGACTCGGGCTTCGGCAAATGGAGCTTCCGGAGGGAGCCCGGGGCTTCAGCCCCAGGAAAGAGCGCGAAATCCTCGACCTTTTGGGGAGCCTCTCCGCAAGCCCCGCCTTGTAAAAGGGCACGACTTCAGTCGGGCCGCAAACGGCCACAAAAATGACCGGGCTTTAGCCCCTGAGGCAATGCCGGCTGCCCGGAAAGACCTGTTCAAAGATTGATTAGTCCACCGTAAGCGAGAAGGTTGTCGTGTGCTGCAGCGATCCCGATGTCGCGGTCACGGTAACGGTCGAGGTCACCGGCGTCGAGCCTCCGCCGCCCCCACCTCCTCCACCGCTCCCGCCACCACCGCCACCGCTCCCGCCGCCACAGGCGGAGACCAGCCCCAGTCCGGCGAAGGCCACCGCCAGCCACAGCATGAATTGCAAATCGCGCCGTCTTCTCCAGCCGAAGAAGCACAAAGCGGCCGCCAGCGCCGCAGTTGGAAACAGCGGGTTTGACGGGCGGTAAAGAGCCCCCGTCGTCTTGGCTGTACTCACTGTGAGCGTTGTCGAAGCCGCCGCGCCCGACGGCGTCACGGTTGCCGGGGAGAAGCTGCACGATGCTCCGGCAGGCAATCCCGAGCAACTGAATGAAACTGCCGAACTGAATCCATATTGCGGCGTGACCGTTAGCAGGGCTGTACCATTTTGGCCCGGAATGACCGTAATCGATGCCGGCGAGGCTGCAACAGCGAAGTCTGGAGTGAGCGTGTATGTCAGGCTGACAATGGGACTCGGGGTATAAGCCGGCGCCAATGCGATCGCCTCAATGGTCTCGGTAGAGGACACTATGATTGCGCCAGTGTATTCGGCCGAGCCGGTTGTGGGCGTCGTCTTTCCGTCGGTGGTGTAGTAGATGGTTGCCCCAGCTGTCGCATCTGAGATTGCCACCGCCGGTGGCGTCGTAGACGTTCCGGTTGCCACATGGAAGACGGGTGTCGCCGCCGGTGTATAGGGCGCGACAGGTTGAAACTCCCACATGTCGTTGAGATAGCCAACGTTGGGCACAAGGCCAAAATCCCCGGTGCTATCGGCTCCATAGCCCCCAAAGAGCCAAAAATTGCCGCTGGCGTCGGTCCAGCTACTCGCGCTATAGCGGACTCCGGGGACGTTTCCGGCAACGGGTGTTCCCAAAGCGCCGTACACGCCGTTTTGGGGGATAGATCTGCTTCCGCCCATCCACGCCCATTCATTCATGGAAGGATCGAACTCCCAAAGATCGTTCAGCGCGACAGTGATCGAGGCGCAAACGGGCTGCCCCGCAAAGAGCCAGAATTTTCCATTGCTGTCGGTCCAGGTCGAAGCGAACGAGAGTCCTCCGGGGCTGTCTTCGGGGGCGGGAACTCCTAACGTGCCGTACTCGGCGGTGGGGGGACAATAACAACTATTCCCCGAGATGAAAGGCGGGCAGTACCAACCCGTTGGCGCCGAGCTGTCTCCGCCCATCCATGCCCACTCGTCTGTGGAAGGATTGAACTCCCAAAAGTCGGTGAGATAGCCATAGTTTCCGTTGGCATCGACGCCGTACCCCCCATAAAGCCAGAGGTGACCGCTGCTGTCTGTCCAACTCGACGAGGATGCGGAATAGCGGCTTCCGGGGATGTTTCCGGCAGCAGGCGTTCCCAAGATGCCGTACACTCCGGGCAGGCCCGAGGCATTGCTAGGTACCGTGCTGCTTCCGCCCATCCACCTCCATTCGTTCGCTGAAGGATTGAACTCCCAAAGGTCGTTGAGAAGACGGCCCGAATTGCCGCTTTGATCCACGCCATTGCCGCCAAAGAGCCAGAAATTACCACTGTTGTCGATCCAGCTTGACGCTGAAGAGCGACCTCCAGCGGTGTTTCCGGTCGCGTAGGTTCCCAACGTGCCGTACACGCCAAATTGGTCGACAGATTGGCTTCCGCCCATCCAGGCCCATTCGTCTGTGGAAGGATTGAACTCCCAAAGGTCGTTGAGATTACCCCCGTTGCCGCTTGCATCGACTCCCCAACCTCCAAAGAGCCAGAGATGGCCGCTGCTGTCAGTCCAACTCGAAGCGTCAACGCGGCCTCCCGGGATGTTTCCGGCGGCGGGCGTTCCCAATGTGCCATACACGCCGGGCTGGCCCCAATCGCCGGGTTCGAGGCAACTCAGCCCGCATCCGCCCATCCAGGCCCACTCGTTCTTGGAAGGATTGAACTCCCAAAGGTCGTTGAGAGTGCCCAAATTGCCGTTGGCATCGAGTCCCGAACCTCCAAAGAGCCAGAAATGGCCGCTGCTGTCAGTCCAACTCGAAGCGTCACTGCGGCCTCCTGGATTGTTGCCGGCAGCGGGCGTTCCCAACATTCCGTAAACCGCAGCACTGTAGCAATCATCCAAAGAAATGCATGTGAACGTGCTGCTTCCACCCATCCAGGTCCATTCGTTGGCGGCAGTCGTCTGCGCCCCGGCAGACCAAGGAATACCTGCACACGCAAGCAGGTATCCAAACAGGAAAGCGAAAGGTGAAAGATACTCTCTCATTCGCATAGGAGAATCCTCCTGGCGCTGGCATGGCAAGACATTATACTCCTGGCTGGCTGCGTCTGGATGTGACATTCAATCTCCCGACGCGCCGGGAGCTTAGTTCAAACGCCCCCTCGCCGGTAAACCCTCAAGGGTTGAAGTACCGAATCCCACGTTTTCGCAGCGCACCGCACTCCATCTTCGCGGTTGAACGCCGAGCACCGCGTCGGTTCCACAATTGCTCTGCCCGGCAGCGGACGCAGGAACTTTTTTCCCTCCCCGGTGGGAGGCGCGCCGGTTTCTTGCGGAGAATTCCCTTCCACCGGCGCACAATCGGACTGGAGAGAGTGTGCGGCGGGGTCTTCTTCGCTGGGGTGGTTACACGCCGTCCGGCCGGAGGGGCAAAGACAGGACGAACTTTGTTCTATCTTCGCCTGCGTTTCCGTCCGCAAGACCGAGACCCCTCCCCCCTCCCCTCTGAAGAGCCCGTTTCTGTCGCACGTCCCTGGGGCCGGAATAAGGATATAACCTTAATGTAATCATAAGGATATAGGACTTTATCGAAGGCCAATCTGTTATCCAAAAAAATAAGAATAATCGCTCAAAAACGCCTTGTTTTCGGTGATTTCGGCCCGCTTTTCGTCGATTTTTGCCTCACTACTGTCCCTGTCCTTCCGTCTTGGCCACCTGGTTGATAATCCACTGGATCAGGACCGCATGGACGTGGATGCGGCGGGCTACGTCGGGCAGGAACTCGGTGACGAAGTTGTCGACGGGCGCGGTGGCCAGGTTGGTCGAGTACCGCTCGGTGCTGGCGGGCAGATCGGTCTCGCGGCCCGGAACGTAGAGGTTGCCGATCTCGTCGTCGATGGCGAAGCCCAGCACATCGGCGTAGTTCACCATGCCCTTGCCGTTGTCGCCCTGGGTCCAGACAACCTGGTAAATGCAATGAGCGATGCGGCGCTTGATGGTTGCGTCGGGCATGCGATGGTAGTGCGGATCCTGGCCGGCGATGGATGGAATCAGGAAGGTGCCGAAGAACTCGCCGGTGATGTCCTGGGTATAACTGACGCCCACGTACCGCCCAAATCCCGTCATTCCCGGTCCGTAAGGCGAGTGGGAGTTGGAACCCACTGCAATGGCGGAGCTGCCAAGGATGGTGACGGCGTTGAAGGGGTCGGCTATGTTGCGCACCGCCAGCCAGGCCTTCTCCTGGGGCTTCATCGGCTTCACCTGCGGCCCATTGGTGAAGCGCGCGTACCAGTCGATGTGGGGCAAAGGCTGGGGGCACGGCGCTGGCTTCGCGCCCGGCTGGGGGTTGACGCTCGAGGCCGCTGGCCGCGGCGAGCCGTCGCTCGGAGCGGCAGGCGCTGTCTCTGTCGCCTTTGCCGCCTCACCGGCTTTCCTCACCGGGCAGGGACTGGGTTCCGCGGCGCTATCGTGGGAGGCGGTCTGCGGACGGGGGGCCTCGGGCAGCGCCGGGTCGGGTTTGGGGCTCTCCGCCTGCCCCGCCCACGCCCGCGCGGCCGGCAATAGCAACGCCGCCAGAAGCAGCGCCAGGAGGGTGCGCCGCCCTGTTCGTATCCAGGGTAAGCCTCGTGGTTCCCACCCTTTGAGCCAAGACCGCTCAAAGGATGGGGCACCCACATTGGCGGAGATGCGCACTTGTGCGAGCCGGTTCCATGGTCGCTGTGCTTTCGTTGGTTGGGGTCTTGGCTGCATGATCTTTCTGGGGCAGATTCGGCGCGTCTCCATGCCGGCCGCCATCCGCGCAGGAGGAGTGCCGTCCTTGTCTTCCATGAAGCTCTGACGCGGATTCTAACCGAAAGATGGCTTGCAAGGCTCAAAAGACTCCGCAGCTGGTCCATTGAGAGGGGAACTCTAGCGGCGCGCCGCCCGTATTGACCATTGCGGCACCTGTGAGTCTTGCGCCCCGCCCTCCGCTCTTGACGCGGCGCGCGGCGCCAGCCAGACTCGAATCAGTGCCGGTCGCCAGAAGTTACTGGCAGGAGGTTACGCCCCATGAGCAGCTATCCTTACGGTCCCGGCAGTGTGGGATACCGCATCGACGAAGCCATCGACCGAATCCAACTGGAGTTGCGCCACGCCACCGCTTATGTGAACACCGCCGTGATTCCGCAGGTGCGCAGCGAGTCCATCTCCGCCCTGCGCACGGTGGCCGATTCCCTGCACAAGTTTGCCGACCACCTTGACAGCAAGGCGAACAGGGGGCCTGCGCAGCCGCCCGAACCGCCTTCTCAACCCCCTGAGGCGCCCAGCTCTTGATGACCGGGCCCGCCCATCGGAGGAAGCAGCGGCGCGAAGCCGTTTGGGCAGGGCTGGCCCTGGCGCTCATGCTTCCGGCCATCGCGGCCTTGACCGGGTGTGGACATCGCACCGCCACCGTGGCGCAGCTTCCCGCGCCGCAGGCCGCTCCGCCTCCGCCAGCGGCGTATCCCCCCGCGCCCCGGGTCTATCCTCCTGCGACCCAGAACACGCCGCCCGCGCACATTCCCGTCACGCCGACGCCGCCCGGCGGGATCAGCGCCGAAGACCTCGATTATGTGAACACCCATCGCCCCATCCTGACCGAGGAGGGGCTGGCCACCTGGTACACCGCGCCCTACAAGGGCCGCAAAGCCGCCAACGGACAGGTCTTCGACGATCGCGCCCTGACCGCCGCGCACCGCACCCTGCCCATGGGCTCGCTGATTGTGGTCACCAACCTCAAGACCGGCCAATCCAGCGCCATGCGCATCACCGATCGCGGCCCCTTCGCCGAGGACAGGATCATCGATCTCACCATCGCCAGCGCCAAGGCCACAGGCGTCTACCGCGCCGGGCTGGTCCAGGTCCGCGTCGACGTGTACCGGACTCCAAAGCCCATCGCGACCGGCGGGCGCTGGTGCGTGCAGATCGGCGCATTTAAATCCGAGCGCGCGGCCGATAGGCTCAAGCAGCAGCTTCTGCGCAAGTACCCCGCCTCCAACGTGATCGAGTTCCCGGGCGCCGAGAGCTATTGGGTGCGCATCCGCCCCCAGGGCGACAACCGCGAGGTGGCCGAAGCCATCGCCCGCAAACTGCGCCCTAGCGAGGGCGAAGCCTTCCTGACGCGGCTGGACTGAGGGCGAAGGCGGCCGGGGAATCGCATGATCTGGCACGCGGCAATACCGCTCGGCGGCGGTTGAAAAGGGCGGCGCGCCCATCCGGTTGAAGGGAAGCATTCCTCCAGCCCCTAGCGCACGGTCAGCGCATTGGACCGCCAACTTCTTTCCGGCTAACATCTTTCCCATGGAAGCAGGCGGAGTACCGTCCTCCGGCAGGGAAATCTTCGTGGCTGTGCGCGGCAGTCGGCGCGATCTGATCGAGCTTGCCATTGCCTATGGCCTGATTCTGCTTGTCGTCTGGACGCCGCGCCCCTGGCAAAGCCTGCTCTGGTGGGATGCAGCGGCTGCGGTTGCGTTCATTCTCTCGATCTCGTTCGACGGCCGCAAGGCGATGGGCCTGCGCTCGGTAAACCTGCTTCGGTCGCTGTGGGTGGTGGGCATGGCGCTGGCGGCGGCCGCCGGCGGTTGTCCTCGCAGCCGCCAGGCTCCATACGCTGCATCTGCCCGCAAGCCCAGTTTTATTCATCGAAAGGTACTGGGCCTACGCGCTGTGGGCGTTTGCGCAACAGTTCCTGTTGCAGTGCTTCTTCTTGAAGCGACTGTTGCGGTTGCTCCCAAGCGCCAAATCCGCCACCCTTGCGGCCGCGGTCCTCTTCGCAATCGCTCACCTGCCCAACCCCATCCTCACCTCGGTCACATTCTTATGGGGCTTTGCCGCCTGCATGATCTTTCGTCGCTACCGCAACCTCTATCCACTGGCCGTGGCGCATGCCATTTTCGGCATCGCTATCGCCATCACGGTGCCCGGACCCGTGGACCACAATATGCGGGTTGGCCTGGGCTACCTGACCTATGGGCACGAGCAAAGACCGGCCGATCTACCGGAGCCATAGAGACCAGATCGCGTCCATCGAGGCGTGGGCGAAGAGTCCAGCGCCAGGAGCGGGATGAGCGCAAGCAAGGCCGCGATCAGGTTTGCCGGAGCGATCATGAGGCTCAAGTCCATTGTGCGCCTTCGCCTCCTCCGATTCCGCGCGCTCCGCGCCAAACCTTGGTTACCAGAGCCGGGCAGATTTCCATTAACTTCCTGCCCGGCCTGACCGATACCTCCACCAGAGATTCATGGAGACTCATGTGACCCTTCTAACCTGGAGCCACTCCTGCACCGTGGGCGTTCGAGCCATGGACGATCAGCACGGCATCCTGATGGATGCGATGAACGAACTTCGCCAGGCGGTGGTGCACGGATGCGGCCGCGAACAGGTAAGCGAGCTGCTGGACCGGCTGATCGAGTTCACGCGCATGCACTTCTGGAGCGAAGAGCAATTGATGGAGCAGACCGGCTTTCCTGGCCTGGCCGAGCACCGCGCCGAGCATCGAAGCATGCTGGCTCATATGCTCCAGTCGGCCCATCGCGTGCAATACGGCGAAGGAGTCCTGATGCGCCCGTTGCTCGGCTTCCTGCGCGACTGGTATGTCGAGCACATCGAGGGCCTGGACTGCGAGTACGGCCCGTGGCTGAATGAGCGCGGCGTCAACTAAAGCAGTTTCACCGATGGCGCAACGCGATTGACGCCCTGTCATTTCGTTCGGCCGCGCTCGGGCGGGCATTCGTTGCGTCATTCAATGGGGTTCGATCGTCAAGCGCGAGCCAAGCCTCCGGGGTCCAGCGGCTCCAGTTCCTTGCCGTCAACTTCCACGGCGAAGCTCTGCTTGATGGTATCCAGCGTGAGAACTACGCGGAAGCTGTTCTTCTTGCGCACCACAATCCCCTGCATACCGGCAAAGGCGCCGGATCGAATGCGCGCCCGCTGCCCCACCTGTAGCAAAGGGTGCGGCTCGACGCGACGCAGAGGAAGGCCGGATCGCAATGCTTCGATATCGGCCTCCGGCAAGGGCGCCGGCTCGCCCCCCGTGCCGCCCACCAGGGCCAGCACGCCCGGAACTTCCAGCACCCGCACGCGCTGCGTTCGATGGATGCGGACGAAGATGTAGCCCGGAAACAGCGGCAGATCGAGGGTAACCCTCAATCCGTTGCTCCACTTGCGCTGTACGCGGTAGAGGGGCAGATAATGCTCGATCTCCCTCATGCTCAGGTGCTGGCCTACGCGCTTCTCATGGCGCGAATTCGTGTAGACCGCGAACCATTTCGGCGCGGATTGCGCATCCGGCGGCAATTCCAGGGCATAGCAGTTCGCTTGAACGGTCTCTTGTTGCGCAATGTCCGGCACGGCTTTTTCGCAATCCTCGCTTGGGCGGGCTCTCGCCCACTCTCTCCCCACGGATGCAGGCAAACTCCCAAGACAAAACCGGAAGTTGTGGGCCGGAATGGAGAGGAGCGAATTCCGGCTTTGCTTGCGCCCGCTGAGAGTTCAAACCAGGGCTGAGAACACGATAGCATGGACGCCCGGAGGCGACATGGCCGATCTTCGCGAGCCGGGAATTCAAGGCGGCGAAGAGCTCGGCAGACTCCTGGCGTACGCTCGGCATCGCATCCCGGCAAAGCGGCAAAACCGGCCCTGTGATAAGTTGAAATCAGCGGTCTTGAACGAGCTCGTAGCTCAGGTGGTAGAGCAACGCCCTTTTAAGGCGTGGGTCCTGGGTTCGAATCCCAGCGAGCTCACCATTCTTATCAATGGTTTAGCCGCTTCTTCAGAGAGATGTCCCGCCTGTGATCTACCCATGATCCATACTGCGCAGTCACTCACGGCACGCAGCCTTCCTACGGATCCCCGTTTCCCGTTACTCTTGTGTACGGTTACGCGGCCCATTCTCCACCCGCGGTTGTTTACTCATTCCGGCCCCGATCTAAACTGAAGGGGACAGAGAACACGGTGCCAGTTCGACTATGCTCAGCCTGATCCTCGCGGTGGTGACTATTGGAGTGGGCGTCTGGGGATGGGCCCTCAAGATCAAAGTGCGCCGTCAGAGCGGCGAACTGGCCTCACTGGCATATCTGGAACATCGCCGCAGCCGCATCTTTACGGACATCAACAGTTCAAAACCCCTGGCGGAAATCCTCGAAGCGATTACGGAGATGACCTCGTTTATGCTCAACGGCGCTCCCTGCTGGTGCGACGTCACGGATGGAGCGCGGCTAGGCAATTACCCTCCGGATGCAGACCGGTTGCACGTCCTCAAAGAAGAGATTCCGGCCCGCTCCGGACCGCCGCTGGGAACCCTTTGTGCCGGCATGAGTTCCAGGACCTTCCCGGGCATCCATCGCACATTCTCCCGGGAAACGGAGGTTCTTTCCAGGGGGGCGGAGCTGGCCATGCTGGCCATGGAAACCCGCAGGCTTCACTCCGAGCTGTTGCGTCGCTCGGAGGTCGACCTGCTCACCAATGTCCACAACCGACGTTCGCTCGGGGAGCGCCTGGACGCCCTGATTGAAGAGGCGCGCCAGAATGCAAGCGTCTTTGGTTTGATCTACATCGACCTTGACAAGTTCAAGCCGATCAACGACCGCTACGGCCACCACGTCGGAGACCTGTTCCTTCAGCAGGTTGCGGAGCGCCTGAAGCGGCAGCTCCGCTCCGCCGACCTGCTGGCGCGGCTGGGCGGCGATGAGTTTGCCGTGCTGCTTCCGATGGTGCGCCACCGCACAAAGGTCGAGGAGATCGCCCTGCGCTTGGAACATTGCTTCAAAGAGCCGTTTGACGTTGAAGGAAAGCTCCTGCAAGGCTCGGCCAGCTTTGGCTACTCCATCTATCCCGAAGACGGCACCACTGCGGAGAGCCTCCTGTCAGCCGCCGACTCCGCCATGTACTTGGCCAAGAACATCCGCAAGCGCGCCGCCGGCGAGACGGCTGGACGCGAGGGATCCGCGCCCGTGGGCCAAAGTCGCAGATAAAAGAGGCTCGGCAATTCACGGCCGGGTCGCCTCTCAAACCCTGGGCCAGAAATGCTCCTCGGAGCAGGCGCGCAGCCGCTGGGCCGCGTCCTCGGGGGTAATATCCCGCTGCGGCATGCCCAGCATCTCAAAGCCCACCATGAACTTGCGCACCGTGGCTGAGCGCAGCAGCGGCGGGTAAAAGTGCGCGTGGAAATGCCACTCCGGGTGCGTTTCCCGATCCGTCGGCGACTGGTGGAAGCCCATGGTATAGGGAAAACTGGTCTCAAATAGATTGTCATACCGCGTGGTCAGGCGCTTCAGGGCGTCGGCCAGCCCATCGCGCTCGCCGCCATTCAACTCCGGCAGCGCTCCCAAGTGGCGGCGGCTGACCAGCAACACCTCGAACGGCCAGATGGCCCACCACGGGACCAGGGCCAGGAAGTGCTCATTCTCAAATACAACCCGCTCACCGGCTAGCCGCTCGGCCTCAACATAGTCGCAAAGCAGGCAGCGGCCGGTGCGGACCAGGTAGTCGCGCTGCGCCTGGGTTTCGGCGGCCGGCTCGTCGGGCACAAAGCCGGTGGACCAGATCTGGCCGTGCGGATGCGGGTTGCTGGCCCCCATCATGGCCCCGCGGTTCTCGAAGATCTGCACGTACTCGATCCAGTCGATGCCGCCCAGTTCGAGGTATTCGCGCGTCCAGGCGTCCACCACCGGGCGAATCTCCTCGCGGGTCATGCGGGCCAGGGTCAGGCTGTGGTCGGGGTGGTAGCAGAGCACCTTGCACACGCCGCGCGCGGGCTCGGCCCTGAGCAGTGGCGAGGCCGGCGCCTCGGACGCGGCGGGAGACTCCGGCAACAGCGCGGCGTAGTCGTTCACAAAGGAAAAAATGCCGTCATAAGCCGGATTGGTCGTCCCGCCGGCCCGCTGGTTTCCTGGGCAAAGGTAGCACTGCGGGTCGTGCGAAACCGCTGCGGGCGCGGCCTTTTGGCCCACCTCTCCCTGCCAGGGCCGCTGCGTGCGGTGCGGCGAAACCAGCACCCACGACTGGCGCAACGGATTCCACCTCCGATGCGGATACTGCCACTTCCTCTCCATGCTTGCTCCCGAAAAACTATTCTAGTCCCGCGTCCGGACGGTTCCTCGCCTGCTCATAGCCCTCAGCGCGCGGCGGTTCTGTGCGGCAGAAGCGAATCGAGCAGCAGCATGCAGGCGCCGGTGACCACCGAGGAGTCGGCGATGTTGAAGTCCGGGAAGTGATAGCTGAAGATGTGCACTTGAATGAAATCCACGACCGAGCCATAGAGGATGCGGTCGTGGACGTTGCCCAGCGCGCCGCCAAGAATGAGCGCTAGGGCAAAGGTGGTCAGGGTGAAGCGGTCGCCCAGCCGCACCAACGCGATGAGCACAGCCAGCGCGGCCAGGAGCGTGAAGCCGACCAAGAACCGGCGAACCAGTTGCGGCGAAGCCGTGTCGGCGAAGAGCGAAAACGCGGCGCCATCGTTGGTCCAGTGGGAGATGCCCAGAACGCGCGGGATGACCGGGATGATCCCGCCCATTCGAACATGCGCCGCGACCCAGGTCTTGGTGATGCGGTCGGCCAGGATGATCAGCGCGGAGAGGCCGAGCAGCCACGGCAGGCGGCGGGGAAAGGTGAATTTCACTGGGCGGCCTCCCTATGAACAAGCGATTTTGGCGTCGCCAACCATCCTCCGTGTCCCATCCTTGCTGTCATCCTGAGCGACCCTGAGCAGAGCGAAGGGGAGTCGAAGGACCTGCGGTATGAACTCTGTCGCATGGGTGGGAAAGCACGAACCCCAAACGTCTGTGGTTTCCCACCCATTTCGTTCGCCGCGGTTCGCCGCGGCGAACGAAATGGATCGGGCACGGAGCTATTGCTCATTGGGCGGCCTCCGTGGGCGGTGCGATCTTCATCTCGGTCAGCGCGGATTGGCAGCGCGTGCAGACGTTCTGCCAGATGCCGTAGTTACTAACTTCCGGCATGAAGTTCCAGCAGCGCGCGCATTTGTGGCCGGTTGCTTTGTGAATTGTAAACTTCAATTCTTTGGCTGAAATCAAAGTCTTAGACGGTCCAACGTCCTCTGGTATTTTGATTTCAGTTGATGGGTCCTTTATTTCATGAATGTTTACCCGAGACACATTCAGGAATTCCTTCAGGCCGCTCTCGTGATTCCGTAGTATCGTGAGAAACCATCCACTTGTAAGGACATGAAGTTCTGCTTCGGTGCTCTTTCCGATGTGCAGGTCTTGACGGAAAAACTCAATGAGTTGGAACGCCTGTTGGCGGACGTAGAAGAGACATTCATTCCATTCCCTTCGAATCTCTTCGGTGTCTCCGGCAAAAATCTCTTCCGGCTTGGGGAACTGCGCCAGATGCACACTCGCTTCGCGCCCTTCAACGGCGGGCAGATACTCCCAAACTTCGTCGGCGGTGAAGCTGAGGATGGGCGCGACCAGCCGAACCAGCGCTTCGGTGATCTGCCAGAGCACGGTCTGCGCGGAGCGGCGCGCCTGGTTCGTGGGCGCAAAGGTATACATGCGGTCCTTGAGCACATCGAGATAGAACGAGCTCAGGTCCACGATGGCGAACTCATTGATCGCATGGTAGATGCGATGAAACTCGAAGGCCGCGTACCAGTCGCGCACCTTCTCGGTAAGCTCGCGCGTCCGGGCCAGCATATAGCGATCCAGCGGCAGCAGTTCGGATTCGGCCACGCGGTCGCGGACGGGGTCGAAGCCGTGCAGATTGCCGAGCAGGAAGCGGAAGGTGTTGCGCAGCTTGCGATAGATGTCGGCGCAGCGCTGCATCAGGTTCTCGCTGGCGGCCATGTCCTCGCGGAAGTCGATGGACGCGACCCAGAGGCGGACGATCTCGCCGCCCAGGCGGTTGGCGATATCGACCGGGTCCACGCCGTTGCCCAGCGACTTGCTCATGGCGCGGCCCTGCTCGTCCAGCGTCCAGCCTGCGGTTACCACGCGGGAATAAGGCGCGCGGCCGCGCAACGCCACAGAGGTCAACAGCGAGGAATGGAACCAACCGCGGTGCTGGTCGCCGCCCTCGAGGTAAAGAACCTCCACACCTTCGCCGTTCTGAAAGGCGGTATAGGCCGTCTTGAGGTCCGCGTCGGCCTCGCACACAGCGAACCAGCTCGTGCCGGAGTCTACCCACACGTCCAGAATGTCGGTCTCCTTGCGAAACTCGGTGCCCCTGCAATGTTTGCAAACCGAGCCTACTGGCAGCAGGGCGTCCGCTTCGGCCGTGCGCCAGGCTTCAATGCCCTCTCGCTCGATAAGATCGACCACCTGGCGGTTCAGCTCCGCGGAAACGATCGGCTGGTTGCACTGCTCGCAGAGGAAAACGGCGATGGGTACGTCCCAGATCTTCTGCCGGCTGATGCACCAGTCGGGGCGCGTGGCGATCATGTTGGTGATGCGCTCCTTGCCCCAAGCCGGGTCCCAGACCACCTTGTCGATCTCTTCGATGGCCAACTGGCGGAATGTCGTCTCGCTGCCGTCGGCGCGCTTGACCGGCGTTTCCAGCCCGATAAACCACTGCTCGGTGGCGCGATAGATGACCGGATGGTGGCAGCGCCAGCAATGCGGGTAGGAGTGTTCAAGATCGTAACAGGTCAGCAATGCGCCGTTCTCTTCGAGCATGGCCAGGATGACAGGATTGGCGGCCCAGACCTTCAGGCCCTCAAAAGCGGGTGGGGCGGCATGTCCCCAGTCCTTCGGGTCCACATGTACGCGGCCTGCGGCGTCCACACGGCAGGTGGGGTCAAGCCCGTAGCGCTGACCGGTATAGAAGTCGTCCGCGCCGTGAGCAGGCGCGGTGTGAACGGCGCCCGTACCCTGGTCGGCGGTGACGTAAGTGGCCATTACGCCGAGTACGCTACGAGTGAGAAAGGGATGCTGGAAAGTTACGCGATCAAGTTGGCTGCCTTTGAAGCGGGCGAGTTCGATTGTTTCGCCCAGTTCGGCGGTGACGATGACAGTAATGGCCAGTTCGGCGGCGACGATATAGACCTGATTGCTTACTTCAAGCGCCACGTAGTCAAAGTCCGGATGAAACGCGACAGCCATCGACGCGGGCAGCGTCCACGGCGTGGTGGTCCAGATGATGGTGTAGACTTCGCGCCCGGCAAGCGCGGGGTCGATCGCCGCTGGGTCCGAGGTAAGCCGGTAGCGCACATAGACCGATGGGCTGGTGTGCATCTCGTACTCGATCTCGGCCTCGGCCAGCGTTGTGCGGTCGTGGATGCACCAGTAAACCGGCTTGAGGCCGCGGTAGACAAAGCCCTTCTCCAGAAAGTCGTAAAAGGCCTCCAGTGTCCGCGCCTCGAAGTCGCGGGCCATGGTCTTGTAAGGCTTCTCCCAGCGGCCGAAGCAGCCAATGCGCTCGAACTGCGAGGTTTGCAGGTCAACGTACTTCTGCGCATACTCGCGGCAGGCTTCCAGAATCGCCGCCGCCGGCAGGTCCAGCCTTTTGCGGCCAAGCTGCTCTTCTACCTTGATCTCGATGGGCAGGCCGTGGCAGTCGTAGCCGGGAACGTAGGGCGAGTCGAAGCCGGCCATAGTCTTCGATTTGACGACAAAATCCTTCAACCCCTTGTTGAGCGCATGGCCCAGGTGAATGGGGCCGTTGGCATAGGGCGGGCCGTCGTGGAGGATGTAGGCGGGGCGGCCGCGGCCCGCCTTGCGCAATTCTTCGTAGAGCCGCAGTGACGCCCACTTGGTCAGTCTAAGCGGTTCATTCTGCGGCAGATTGGCCTTCATTGGAAAGGCGGTTTGCGGCAAGGTAAGGGTCGCCTTCAACTCCGGCGCTGCGGGCATCGTCACTCCCTGGGATGGTGCGGTCTTGTTCAATCCGGCTCTATCCCCAGTGTAAATGCAGGGGCAACGATTTTTCCCGATACCAATTGCGTGCTTCCCCCGTCTATTGCTTATGGGAGCGGCGCTCAGGGCGGAATATGGAAGTTTGGAGCGTGGAGCGATCGGTTCCGAGACAAGGATGGCCCTTGTCGAGCATAATAGAAGCATGGGCCCGGACGAAGGAGGGCTTTGCTCCGCGCGGTCCACGACAACCACTCCAGCAGCAAACATGGAAAACGATGCGCCTATGTCGGAAACGGATTCCCAAGCCGCCGCAGCCTCCATTGTAGGCGGCCTCGATCTCAATGTGGCCTTCGGCGCTCCCGTTGAGGAGCAGCCCATCTGGGTTGGGCTCTATGAGAGCGTCCGCGACGTCTTCTTTCCGCCCCACCTGCCCCCGCTGGAGCTGACCTCGACGCCGATTCCGGTTCCCGACCGCATGGCGGTCAAGCCCAACCCCTGGGCCTTCGGCATCGCCACAAGCCTGAATCTCGCCATTCTTGGGATACTGCTCTTCCTCGGTGTATCGACGATCATCAAGGTGGTGAACGCCCCCCCTGTCGTCGCGACTCACGTCGATGTGACGGAATTCAAGGCTCCCAGGAAAGATGTTGCCGCGGGCGGCGGCGGCGGAAGCCCCGACAAGATGGAAGCCATCAAGGGCAAGATTCCCCCGCGGATGCAGCCTTTGGAGATCACTCCCAAGATCGAGGCGCCGATTCCCTCCATCGATGTGCAGAAGGACATCATCATTCCCGACAATCCGACCCTGCCGAACTTCGGCCAATCGAACTCCGCCAACGTCAAGCTGGGGTCTCTCGGAAACGGCTCCGGCATGGGCGTGGGTAACGGCAATGGAAACGGGTACGGCGACGGGTCCGGCGGAAATATCGGCGGCGGGCTGTATCGCGTGGGCGGCGGGGTTTCCGCGCCTGTTCCTTTGAACAGCGTGGAGGCGGAGTTCTCCGACGAGGCGCGCAGGGCCAAGTACCAGGGCATTTGCCTGATCTCCTTGATTGTGGATACGCAGGGCAATCCTCAGAATCCGCGCGTGATCCAGGCGCTGGGCATGGGCCTGGACGAGAAAGCTCTGGAAGCAGTACGCAAATACAAGTTCAAGCCTGCGATGAAGGACGGCAAGACGCCGGTGCCGGTGATGATTACAGTCCTGGTGAACTTCCACCTGTATTGAAGGCATGAGCCGGTTCAAGCGCTCATATAGCAGCAACCGGAACCTGGGAAGCGTTCTCAGGCGCCGGCGCTGCAACGGCTGTTTTGCTTGAGTCTGTTGGCTTTGCCCGATTCTGTTCCCCCTGCATCTCCTCGATCTCCTCGATCAACTGCCCCAGCAATTCCCGCTTGCGGGCGCTCATATCCAGGAAGCGGATGCCCACCAGGCGCCGGTCCCGATCATGGAGGGATTGGATCACGCCGCCCAGACGGATGGGCAATCCTTCCAGCAGAAACTCCGTCTCTACCCGCGTGTAGATGCCGACCGGGAAACGCTCGTCGGTGCGGATGCGGCAGCCGCCCGCGCTCAGGTCCAGAATGCGGCCGCCCAGCTTGGCGCCGACGTTGATCAGGAAGATCACGGCCGAGGTATCTACCTCATGCCGGGACTGCAAGCGGCGCTCGCGCTTGGAAGCTTTGGCGGGACGCTGGCTGCGCGGCTCGACCTTGGGCGGCTGCGGCTCAGGCGATTGAGAACCCACGGCCAGGGGCGCAGCCGACGGAATAGCTACCGCGATGGGCTCGATGACGGATTTGACCGGTTGCGCAACCGCAACCGGATCGGGCGCCTGCTTCGCCTTGATTTCAAGAGGCGCGGCCCAAAGCTGGTCCAAGAAGGGCAGGGCTTCAAACTGCCCGGCCGCCTGCTTTTCGGACTCCAGCCTGGCCTGCTCTTCCGTTGCCCGCTGTTCGGCAGCCTCTTTCTCTCGCTTGGCGGCAGCTTCCGCCTCCAACTCGCACAGCACCTCGATGAGTTCGTCCCTGCGGCGGACTATCAGGTCGACAAAGCGAATCCCAACCAGATTCTCATCGTCTGCCCATTCAATCTCACCGCCGAACCGGAACGCAATTCCCTGAACCTTGAAGGTGGCTTCGACGCGGCTTCCGCTCCCGGCCTGAAGCCGCTCCCTGATGCTCATCCGGCAGCCGGTCAGGCTCAGCTCCACAATGCGGCACTGCATCCGGTTGCCGCGGCCCACCAGCAGAAGCGCCGCTTCCTCGTCCACAGCACACCGAGGCATGATCCGGCGCTCTCGACCCTGCGCCTGCTCTTCTCCCGTTTCTGCCTCTTGCATGGCTCGCTCCGCCCAGAATTCAGTGCCCCGCGGTCAGCTCCCAGGGGCGTCTGGCCGCAGCTTCCACGGCTTCCCGGCCCTCCAATCGATCGTATTCATACAGGTCGCTCGTCGTTCCCAGCGACTCGTTGTACAGGCTGATCCCGCCGGCCAGTTGCTTCAGTTCTTCGCTGAACAAGTGAATCGCTTGCAATTGGCTGGCCGAGGCAGGCAGCTCGAATTGGCGAGTCTTAATGAATTTCTGGTAGCCACGGTCAACCAACCGGGCCACTTCGCCCCCTATCAGCGCTCCCGGTCTCTGCGCGAAGGCGGCCGACGCGGCACCAGGCGCTTCCTCGCCCTGGATGGCCACCAGCACCGCCCCCGCCCCATGCTTGCTCACCAGAACTCCCCCTGCGACCTTGGCAGAGGGCGCCACCTCGAACGAATGAGCGCGCAGGATATTCAGCGTCTCATCGAAGTCCGGATTGTGGTGTTTTGGGGTCATGGCCGTTTCCAGCTTGAGAGGATCCTGAATTGGTTATCGGGAGGAATCCTCGCTGTTCCAATCTCGCATAACCGGAGCGAAGCCGGGATCAGCGCGCCTTGGCCGCGGGCATGGCGGAGGGTGCTTGGTTCGCGGGCTTTGCAACCCCGGCCTCCATGGCGGAGAAGTCTGTGACCCTGGACCGCCGCTTGCGCGCATACCGCTTCCTGCGCAGAACGGTCTCTCGGCACAAGGGGCATTCCCAGGGATAGAAACCGAAGAGCGGATAGACTCGCCTTTGCAGAAGGCTCTCCCGCACCAGGCGGCGCAATTCGCTCCCGCATTTCTTACAGTGCATTGCAGCCTCTCCTGGCGGCCGGCGGCGAAATCCCGGACGGCGCCATTCACCGTTCTGCCATTCCTGAAGCAGGCGCTTCTCAGTGTGCCGGTCGTGGCCGTCGAGGCACAGTTCGAGAAACAACCTTCTTGCCATGCGGGGCTTTGCCTGCGAAGAGCGCAAATCCCGGTCCAACTAGCTACTGTATCGAATCGGCGCGCATTGGGGAAGAGAATCGTCGACGAAGTGTGCAGACAAAAGTAACCCGCTCTCGCGGGCGGGGCCGCTGCGCTTAGGCGCGGCGCTGCCGGCGTCTTCAAGCTGCCGGGCGATCCCGCAGCCGCGCCAGCCCCTGCAGCGCCAGGTCCGCAACCGCCCTGGCCAAGGTTGGGGATGCGTTCAGCGACTCGGGCCGCTCCAGGCGGATGCCGCGTTGAGCTGCGTAGCCGCGAAAGAGAATATCCACATCATAAAGGATCTCGACGTGGTCGCAGAGAAATCCGATGGGCTGGAGGAGGAGGGTCCGGAGGCCTTCGGCAGCAAGGGCATCGAGGGTCTCCTCGACGGTCGGCCCAATCCATGGCCCGCCGCTCATGCCCTGGCTCTGGAAGGCAAAAAACCACTGCGGAATCCCAGGAACGCGTTCCGCCACCAGCGCGGCGGTACGCTTGGCCTCCTCGGCGTAGGGGTCGGCGTCCGCTCCGGGCCATGGAACCGGCTGGCCGTCCTGCTCTCGATTGGGCGCGGGGCTTTGGATGGTGCGGCAGGGAACGCTGTGGGCGGTGAACAGCACCGGAACCGCGTGGCCGACCTCCGCGCTGAGCCTTGAGAAGGCCGGGCGGAGGCGCTCGGCAAAGGCTTCGGCCAGCAGCGGATGCTGCGCCCAGCCCTCTGTGAAGTCGATGCGCAGACTGACAGCCTCAGCCTCGACGGCGCGGCGGTAGAGACCCACGCTGGTGCGCGAGTTCTGCGGCGCCATGCAGACGACCGCGGCCTCTTGAATGCCGTCGGCGCGCATCCGGCGCACAACGTCGGCAATGTAGGGCCGCCAGTTGCGCATGGCCACGTAGACCGGCACGGGCCGGCCCCGGGCCGCCAGTTCGGCTTCGACCAGGCGGCCCTGCTCGAGGGTGATCTCCGTCAGCGGGCTGCGGCCGATCAGGCTGTAGCGGTGCTGGATCTCTTCGACCACCGCCTGCGGCAGCGAACGCCCGCCGACCACGTTGCGCAGGTACTCGGGAATCTGCTCCACGGTCTCCGGAGTTCCATGGGCCAGCAGCAGGACCGCCTGTTCAGGCATTTGGCGACTCCAGGCGAAACTCCCTGACCATGCGGACGACAGCCTGGACGTTCTCGACCGGCGTGCCGGGGACGATGCCGTGGCCAAGGTTGAAGATGTGGCCGGGACGCCCTTGGGCGGCGCGCAGAATCTCCTTGACGCGCAGCTCCAGGACTTCGACCGGCGCAAAGAGCGTGATGGGATCGAGATTTCCCTGCACCGCGTGGCCGTGGCCCACCGAGCGCCAGCCCTCATCGAGCGGCTGCCGCCAGTCGAGGCCGATCGCGTCGGCGCCGGTTGCCGCCATCTCGCCAAGCAGGCCCGCCGTCTCCACGCCGAAGTAGATCACCGGCACGCCCATCTGCTGTACCGAGCGCACCAGCCGCTTGGAGGCCTCGAAGGCGTACTCGCGATAGTCGGCCAGCCCCAGCGAGCCCACCCAACTGTCGAAGATCTGAATCACGTCCGCGCCGGCCTGGACCTGGAGGCAGCAATACTCTTCCAGAACCTTCACCAGCTTGTCCAGCAGCAAGCGCCACGCAGTGGCGTCGCGATACATCGTCTGCTTGGTGTGGAGGTAATTCCTGGAGCCGCCGCCCTCGATCATGTAACTGGCCAGCGTGTAAGGCGCGCCGCAGAAGCCGATGACGCCCAGCCGGTCGCGGAAGTGGGCGGCGACTTTCTCGATGGCGCGGGCCACATAGGCCAGGTCGCCGGCGCGGTCGGTGCGCAGGGCGCGAACGTCCTCGGCGGTGCGGACGGGGTGGTGGACGACCGGGCCCTCGCCGGCCTGGAACTCGAAATCGAGGCCCATGGGTTCCAGCGGCAGCAGCAGGTCGGCGAAGATGATAGCCGCGTCCACGCCCAGCTTTTCAGCGGCGGTGATGGTCACCTCGGCGGCCAGCTCCGGCTGCTTGCAGATCTCTACCAGCGTGTGGTGCTTGCGCACTTCGCGGTACTCCTGCATGTACCTGCCGGCCTGGCGCAGAAACCACACCGGCGTGCGGTCCACCGGGCGGCGCAAGCAGGCGCGGATAAAGCGGCTGCCGTCGAGAATCGTATCGGGGGTGGCTTCAACAGCGGAGTTTGGCTTGATCGGATTCATACAGAGACGATTCTACATTTGACCGCCTTGAAAGAAGCTGATAAGTTGTTTGCCAGCCTCATAACCAATTGAAAAGGAGCGCTCCAATGCATAACTCCGCTATCGGCGGCAGCGCTGGAAACTGCCGCGGCAAGCTCGCACTTCACTCGTTCGCAGCCATTTTGCCCGCCTGCTGTGCGCTGGCGCTTTTGGCCGCTCCGGCTGTCGCCGCCCCGCAGGACTCAAAACCTGCCGCCCCGCCAACCGCGCCATCGGCAGGCAAGGCGTTGGTCTGCCTCTACCGGCTTTCGAAGGCTGTCGGGTCTGCCGCGCACGACAGTCTCTTTGTCAACGGAGTCTTTCTGGCCACCCTGCTCAACGGTGAATACGATTGCGTGGAGGCGCCGCCGGGCACCGTGGTCGTCTCCGGAACGTCGAAGATGTACTACGGACCCAGTGTCATCATGTCCAGCGCCGCGGCAATTACCGATGCGCAGAAGAAGGAGAACGAGAGGATTCGGTTTGAGGCGGAGGCGGGCAAGACCTATTACATGAGATGGACTTCGGGGATGTTCGCATCGGGCATCAAATTGACGCCCGTGGATGAAGCGACCGGGGCCAAGGAGATGAGCAAGCTGCATGTTTCCAAGCCCCCGGAGGCCAAGCCGGACGAGAAACAAGAAGCAAAGTAGGATTGCGCCGGCGGCCCGGCTGGAATCTGAACGGGTTCTAGCTGGCCGCCGCCTCCGCGCGCCGCCAATCGCGCAGCCCCAGCACCGCCAGCGCCACCAGCAGCAGGTAGAGCGCGGCGGTCAGCCACAGATCCTTGTAGAGATACTCGCCGATGTAGACCAGGTCCACCGCAATCCATAGCCACCAATTGGCCGTGTGCTTGCGCGCCTGCCACCAACTGGCAACCAGGCTGTAACTGGTCAGTGCGGCATCCAGATGCGGCAGCGCCGCGCCGATGCGCACCATCAGCCATCCCAGCAGCACCGCGCCCGCCGCGCCCGCCGCCAGACCGCCAAGCCAGCCACGAAGCCGGAGCGGAACCACGCGCACCTCGCCTTCAGCGCGCACGCCGCGAGCCCAGTTCCACCAGCCGTAGAGCGTGAATGCCACGAAGAAGACCTGGAGCAACGCATCGGAGAACAGCCGCGCGCGATAGAAGACGGCCAGGTAAAGCAGGTCTGCGGCCAGCACGAACGGCCAGCAGGCCATGGTGCGCCGCGTGGTGAGCCAGATGCCAACCAGTGTGGCGAGGAAGCCCGCAATCTCCAGCCAGTCGGCGGCAAAGTACTTTGCAATCTCCACCCAGCTCATCATGGCTCGATTCTCGCGGATCCGCGGCTTCGGCCTTCGGCCCATCGGCGCAGCGCATACAGCAGCTTATCGCCGCCAGCGCCGCGGAACCAGCGCGCATGGCCGACCAAGTAGCCTTCCGTACACAGCCGCGCATTCGCCTGTGAATGCAGCACACCGTTGTAGTAATCCGCCTCGGAGAGCGCAAACTCGGCGTGGCAAAGCGCCGTCATAGGCAAGAGCGCCGCGGCCTCCTCATCGCTAAGCCGGCGCACCGACTCATAGCCGTCCAGCAAGGCGAACAGATGGTCGAGATGCACGGGCGCATCTTCCAGGCGCGCGGGGTTTTCGATGAGCGCGAGCCACTCCACAATGTTGCGCTCAATGGCCTGGGCAAGATCGTGAACGGCATTGGTGCGGTCGGCAAGGCCGAAATCGATGATCGCCGTCGCGCGCGCATCGGGGCCGTCCTCGCTCCACAACAGATTCGAGGCGTGCAGATCGTTGTGCGTCCACAGCGGCTTAAGCGCGTGCAGCAGCGGCAGAAGCTGGCCGTGAAACGGCGCAAGAACTTCGAGCGCCTGGTTGCAGTCTTCGCGCACCGCGGCGTTATCATCCAACGCCGGATGCGCGGCCAAATAGCATTCCATCTCGGCGCCAGGGTCACGCGCGGCAAAGATCGTAAAGCCGGCAACAAGCGGGCGGGGCTTGCGGCGCGGCGCTGCGAATCCCTCCGACGCGCAATGCAACCGCGCCAGCGCCTGGCCCGCGGAGCGCGCGTGCGCCGCGGTCTGGAACGGCGTCCAGGAAAGCGCGTCGCGATAGATATCCACGCCGTTGGGCGCCTCATGCACCTCATAGGTCCACTCGCCCATCTCGATTGCCGTCTGGCCGGATGCGTTGGCAAAGACGCGCGGCACGGGCGCTCCATGATCGAGCAGATGCTCAAGGAAGCGATGCTCCTCCAGCAATCCCTCCGCATCGCGCACCGTCCGGTGATGGCGCTTGATGAAGACCCGCCCGCTCCGCGTTGCCACCACGCTGGCCGCCGAAAACGGCCGCGGGCTGACGGACAGAATCTCTATCGCTTCGCCGCAAGCGGGGAATTGTTTCAATAATGCGCGCACTTCGGCAAAGTTCAGCGGCGGCCAGTCTGGTTCGACCAGCGTACCGTCCATGGCGTGCGCCTTCACTGTTGCGCTCATCGCGAAGACATCCTTCAACCGAACCAGCTGACTTAGAAAGTGTAATGCGCCGACAGCCGCACCGTCGTGGGCGCGCCCAGGTGAATGAACGTGTCGCCGTAACTCGCCCCGGTATCTTTCCAGTATCGCTTATCCGCGATGTTATCCGCGTAGAGCCGCAGAGTTATCTTGCCCTGCTCACCGCCGGGCGTGTAGCGCGCGCCCAGGTTGAAGAGGTTGTACCCAGGCACGGAGACGGCATCGTCGCGCGTGGCCTCCTTGCGCCCGGTATAGCTCCAGCCGGGCATCAGGTGCAGCCCGCCCGTGTGAGGCAGCAGCAGATCGGCAAACATCGAGGTGCGCAGATGCGGGACGTTGAGCACCTGCTTGTTATCAAAGGCCGGCGTGCCGGTATCGTCCGAAAGCGCGCGAATGGCCGCCGCCGAAGCGTCCAGCCTCAACCACGAAGCAGCCTTGCCTTCCGCGTTTGCTTCGATGCCGTCATGCGTCTCGCGGCCCTCGGATTCAAAGCATAGGTCGCCAGGCGCATTGAATTCGCTTGCCGTGCAAAAACTGTCGGGAGTCTGGATAACTTTGGGATAGAAGAACGGCGCGCGCATGTGGAAGAGCGCGGTGGTCAGCAGAATGCGCTGGCCTGGTTCATACTTTGCGCCCACTTCCGCCTGGCGCGTCATGAAGGCGGAAAGAAACTGGTTGGCGTTATCCACCCACCACGGCCCTTGCGGCCCCAGCGAAAGCAGCACTCCGTAATTGCCGTAAAGCGTAAGGCTGTTTGCAGGGTTGAAGGTGACCGCATATTGCGGCAGCCAGATGGGCCTGTCCGTGATGGTGGGCGGCGTTCCGGGGCTGGTGGCGCTGAGCGAGTAGTTATGGTCGCGCAGGGAATCGTACCGTCCGCCGGCAAGCAATTGAATCCGGCCAGGGAGATGAATCCTGTCCTGCACCACCGCGGCCGATTGATGATTGTCTTCCCAAAGCGCGCGCGGGCCAGCAAATTCCAGCGGATCCTCGATGGGAAACGGCGCAATTGGCTGGTAGATATTCTCCGAACCCACATACGTGTAGACAGCGCCATCCTGCACGGTCGAAGGCGCATCTGCTGGCGGCGCGCCGGGCTGCTGCACGCTGCGCCGGAAAAGCTCGACCCCGCCGGCCAGGTCGTGAGTAATTGCCCCTGTTTTCACGCGGCCGGCAACCACCGCCTCGGCCTGCGCGTCGATGCGCAGCTCGCCGGGATCGCGGTAGTCGTAAATGTCGTAACCCCCGTCGGGAGCGAAGAAATAACTCGGCGCCGCGCCGCCGCTTCCCTGGCAAAGAGCCTCATACGAGCAGCCGTACGCATAGATCACGTTGTCGTCGATCAGCGAATGGCTGTAACTTGCCGCGGCAAAAGCGCGCCATCCATGGGGAAGATTGTAGTCCAGCCGTGCGCCGGAGTTAGACGCATCGAAGGTATTCGGCTTGGCCCACGGCTGCTCGCCCAGCATCGTCGAGGGATGAACCTGGCTGAGATCGGGCACGGTCGTGCCCCCGAGGAGTTGATAACCGCAGACGGAGCGCTCCACCTTGTGCTGATACTCGAAGTCGCCCTTCAGAATTGCTTTCGGACTTATCTTCCAGTCGGCCGCTCCCGCTCCCACCGCCCGCCAGCCGTTGGCGTCGTTGACGTAACTCTGGATCTTTTCGCCGCCAAGATTCACACGGGCGCCCACCTGTTTCCGGCTGCCGAAAAGATGGCCAAGATCGATTGCGCCGTAGCTGCTTCCGCGATGATCGGTGGCCAGGTCAACGGCCTTCACGACGACCGGCCGCTTGGTGACGTAATTGACAAGCCCGCCGCCGGAGGCCACGCCGCTCTCCACGCCGGCAATGCCCTTTAGGAACTCGACGCGCTCCTTGTTTTCAAGCGGCACGTCCTGCTCGCCGGCGATGGTCATGCCGTTGACCTGGAGTCCCGTGGCCAGGTCGATGGGGAAGCCGCGAATCTCGTAGTCGCCGTAATAGCCCACCGGCGCGTAATCCTCGCCGATCGACGCGTCGTTCTTCACCACGTCGGAGAGCAGGCGCGAGACCTGGTCGCCCATCAGATCGCGAGTTACCACGGTTGCCGATAGCGGCGTCTCCGCAAGCGTCGCGCCGTCCAGAGTGCCCACCGTGACGGCCTCGGGAAGATAATCGTCCTTTACCTCGCCGTGGACCACGACTGTGGTGGTGACGCGCTGAATCTGCTGCGCGGGCTTGGGCGGCTCGGGCGTCTGCGTTGCGGCGGCCGGCGCCGCGCTCTGCGAAGATGCGCACAACGTAGCGCCCAGGCACCAGAGGAGCATCAACGCCTTGACGAGAGAGCCGCGGCGCGATGCGAGTCCGGCGCCTGCGGAAGATGGTGGGATTCTGCGGATCGTCTTGCCGGATGCGGCTTTGAGCATGGTTTCCCCTTGTTCCCAAATTGAATGAAACAAGAGCACTCACGCTGCGATTCGAGGAAGAAGGCCGTTCGGCTTCGAAAGCTTCCCACGCCGGTATTGTCCGGATCGGGTTCGAGGGTATCTCTCAGCCCCACATCAAGTGGAGCACCCCTGTTTCAATACTTCGATTGAAACACTCCAGGGCGGGGCAGCGCAAATCGGCTGCCAAAGCCTCGAAGGCGCGAAGAGAATACGCGATTTCCGACAAATCAAGCGCCATCACGAGCGAAACGGAGTCCCCCGGATTCCGGCCTTTGAGCCTGCTGCAAACGCAGGGCGAAATTTTTGTAAAAAATGCCGCCATATGCACAGCCACAGGCGCTACATTTGTATAGAAAACAAACCAAAAAGCGAAGAAACAGCGTTACCTCTGTCATCTTTCTTGAAAGGCATGATCATGTGCGGTCTTTTTTCCCCTGTCCGTTTCCGCCGCGCGTTCGCCGCGCGGCTTGTCTTGGCCTTTTGTCTGATTGTGTTGGCGGCCGGCAGCCTGCTGGCGCAGTCCACCTTCGGCGTCATTCTGGGCACGGTGCGCGACTCGAGCGGGGCGCTGGTCCAGGGCGCGCAGGTCACGCTGGTCAATACGGGCACCGCGGCCATGCGGGCCATGGCCACCGACGAAAATGGAAGCTATGCCTTCAAGAACATCGACGTGGGCAACTATGCGCTCACCATTGCGGCGCCGAACTTTGAGAAGGAATCGCTGCCTCAGATCATGCTCACGGCGCGCGAGACCCGGCGCTTGGATGCAATTCTGAAGCCAGGCGCGGCGACCCAGACCGTCACTGTCGTCGACGACCCCGCGCCCGTGATCACCACCGATGTTTCCAACCTGGCCGAGACCAAAGTCGGCGACGAACTGGTCGAGCTTCCCGTGGCCATCTACTCCCGCTCGACAGGTTCCACCAGCCCCATCTCCACGCTCACCACCGAAGCCGGCGTAGAGACCGACGATGGCGGCAACCTGGCCGTGATGGGCACCACCGCGGCGCTGCTCAGCGTCACCATCGACGGCATCTCCAGCGTGGGCGTGGAGTACTCCGGCCCGGTCAACGAGATGTTTCCCTCCTTCAACTCGATCGAGGAAATTCGCGTCAGCGAGTCCAACAACAACGCCGAGTTCGGCGGCGTGGCCGACATCACCACCGTCTCCAAAGCCGGAACCGACCGCTTTCACGGCGGCGTCTTCGAGAACCATGAGAACACCGTCCTGAATGCGAACAACACCTTCGCGCTCTCCAAGCCGAAGATCATCATGAACGACTTCGGCGGAACGCTGGGCGGCCCGCTGAAGGTTCCTGGACTGCTGAAAAGCTCAGACCGGACGTTCTTTTTTGCGAGCTATGAGGGGCTGCGCCTGCCGCGTGAAACGCCCATGCTGCTCAGTGTGCCCAGCGCGGATATGCGGGGCGGTAACCTCACCAACTATCTCGCCGGCCAGGGAGTCACGGCCATCTATCAACCCGACGGAGTTACACCCATCGATCCGGCCAACGTGCCGGTTAGCCCGATCTCCGCCAACCTGCTCACCTACCTGATGCCCGCGCCCAACTACGGCGATCCCGGCTCCTACGCCAACAACTATCAGACCAACTTTCCCTCGCCCATCTCTTCCAACCAGGGCGATGTGCGTCTGGACCAGCGCTTCTCCGACAAGCAGGCTATCTTTGCGCGCTTTTCTTACAAGAACCGCCAGGTTCTCACCGCGCCGTCCGCCGTCTGCACGTACTCCTATTGCGCCGAGGCCGGTAGTCCGCTGCAAGGCGCTTACAACACACCGGAGATCGACGAGGGCCTGACCTTCGCCCATAACTACGTCTTCTCGCCCCGGCTGCTGAACGAGTTCCGCGGCGGCTTCAACGCGCAACACACCTCGGAGACGCAGAGTTATTCGACCAACTCGCTGCTGACCCAGACCGGACTCAGCGTGCCGCAGCCGGACCTGGATTGGTCCGAGGCCCCGCAGGTGCTCATCAATGGATTCATGTCCACCGGCGCGGGCAACCCCGGCATGCAGCGCGGCCAGATCGTTCAGGCTCTGGACAACGTGACCTGGACGCGCCGCGGCCACTCCTTCAAATTCGGCGGAGATTTCAAGCGCATCAGCGACCACGACGACAACGTCTACGGCAACTATCGCTCCGGCTGGTATGTCTTCAACGGCTCCTCGGACGTGGGCCAGGCCATCGGCGACCCTTACACCGCGTTCCTGTTGGGGCTGCCGGATTACACCGAAGTCAGTTCCACAAACAAGCCCACGATGGACGGGCTCGGCTACGCCTACGCCGCTTTTGCGCAGGACGATTGGAAGATAACTCCCCGCCTCACGCTGAACCTGGGCCTGCGCTACGAGCTGCACCCGCCCATTCGGGAGATTCACTACAACACCGCCGTCTTTCAGCCCGATTACAGCGCCACCATCGGCGGTCAGGCGGTCAGTGGCGCGGTGGTGGTGCCCAACGCGCAGGCTGAGTCCTTCGAGTCCACGCAGTTTGCCAGCGCCATCGCGCCCACGCCCATTCTGACCGCCGCGCAGGCCGGCATTCCCGACTCACTGCGCTATACGGACAAGACGGATTGGGGTCCGCGGCTGGGCTTTGCATGGCGGCCTCTGGGCAGCGACAAGACCGTTCTGCGCGGCGGCTGGGGACGCTTCATTGAAACTCCGCTGGGCTTTTCGCTGGTCTCCGGCTGGGCTGTCCATGCCAGCTATCTCGCCACTTACAATCAGGACTACGAGAGCGATGGAGTTACGCCGCTGCTTTCCTTCGCCAATCCCTTCAATACTCTGGCCGGAAGCTCCACCGGAACCGCCAACTTCGACTATGCCTTCCCCATTCATTACATAGACCCCTCGGTCCAGCAGTGGAACCTGACCGCGGAGCAGGATCTGGGCCGCAGCATCGGCGTGCGCCTCTCTTATACCGGAAGCCACGGCCGGAACCTTGAGGCCATGGAGGATCTCAACCAGGTGCCGGCCAACTCCCTCGGCTATGCCCAGGTCGCCGGCAGCCGCCCTTATCCCAGCTGGGCCGTAATTCAGAGCGTCATGAACGCTGCCGAAAGCAACTACTCGAGCGGTACGGCCGAGGTCTCGCGGCACAGCGGCAAGTCGATCACCTTCGACGCAAGTTACACCTTCACGCGCGATCTTTCCAACGCCGGCGGGGCCACGCCCAGCGCTTTTGCCGTGGCCGGCGGCAGCTTTCTCACCGACCGCTTCCATCCGCGCATGGATTACGGCAACGTGATCTACGACCGCAGGCACCGCTTCCAGATCACTTACCTCTACGACCTGCCCTTCGGCCACGGCCAGCGCTGGCTCCCCACCGGCGCACTGGCTAACTCGCTAGCCGGCGGCTGGCAACTGGCCGGGGTCACCATCTTGCAGAGCGGCCCGTTCCTCACGCCCTACGAGCAGACCGTCGATCCGGCCAACACCAACATCCTAACCACCGTCGGCCAAACGCGCCCCGATCAGTTGACCACCGTCCCGCTCTATGCAGCCCAGCGCACCACTTCGCAGTGGTTCAACCAGGCTGCCTTTCCTTATCTCAATCTGCAAACCGCCAGCGGCATCGGCATCGGCCGCTTCGGCAATGCTCCCGTGGGCGGAGTCGTCGGCCCCGGCACTTGCAACTTCTCGCTCTCGCTGATGAAGAACGTCTCGCTCTACGAAAAATCCAAGTTCCAGTTGGGCGTCGAAGCCGCCAACCTCTTCAACCATCGCAACTACGAGTCGCCCAACATGCAGGTCGACTCGTCCGGCTTTGGCGCCATCACTGCCCTGCAGACGGCCGAAGGCGCAGGCCCGCGTAGCCTTGAACTCTCCGGCAGAATCACCTTCTGACGCGCGGACGGCGACTTCGTTGGAGGTTTCCTAGTACTACAGTTGTATTTCACTCAGTTTCTGGAAGACCCACAAAGGCCCGGGCCTAAAGGCCACTTCAATTCGCATCTTTCAGGGGGTTAAAACCCCCTGCTCCCTCCGTGATCTTCGATTTACAACCGTAGTACTAGAACTCCTCGGTCGATTCCACCGCCGGCAGTACATCGTCCTCGCGGGCCATCCACACATAGAGCGTGGGCAGCAAGAAGACGCCGATGACCAGGTTGGCAAGCAGGCCGCCGACAATGACGATGGCGAAGGGACGCTGCGAGTCGGAGCCGATGGCGTGCGACAGCGCGGCGGGCAGTAGGCCCAGCGTGGCCACCAGCATGGTCATCATCACAGGACGCAGGCGAAGGACCGACCCCTCGACCGCGGCCTCGACGATGTGTTCCTCGGTGGAGACCTCCATGCCCTTGCGGCGGGCGCGCAACTGGTTGATGAACTCGATCATGATGACGCCGGTTTCCACCGAGACGCCGAAGAGCGCCAGGAATCCAACCGCGGAAGAGACCGAGAAGTTGGTATGCGTGATGAACAGCGCCAGCGGCCCGCCGATGGAGGCCATGATGACGCTGACCAGGATGAGCGTGGCCCACTTGTAAGAGCGGAACATGGTGTAAAGGAAGAGGAAGATGGCCAGCACGGTGACCGGAACCACGATCATCATGCGCCGGTTGGCGCGTTGCTGGCTGGCGTATTCTCCGGCCCATTCCAGGTGGTAGCCGGCCGGCAGCGCCACACTCCTGTTCACCTTGCCGATCGCCTCCTCGACGGTTGAGCCCAGGTCGCGCCCGCGCACCGAGTACTTGATGGCGATGAAGCGCTGGCCGCCTTCGCGATAGATCTCCTCGGCGCCGTCGTCGGTGGAGACCCTGGTGAGCTGAGCCAGCGAGACGCGCTCGCCGGAGGGCGCGAGCAGGCGCACGTTCTCTATAGCCTCGCGGGTATCGCGATACTGCTTCTCGTAGCGCAGCGTCACGTCGTAGCGCGCCTCGCCCTGCTGCACCTGGGTAAGCGCGTTGGCGCCCACCGCGGTCTGCACGGCGTCTTGCACATCGGCCACGTTGATGCCCCACCGGGCGGCCGCGTCGCGATCCACCGTGTAGTTGAGGTTGGGCTGGCCGATGACACGGAAGATGCCCAGATCCTCAATGCCCTTAACCGTGGCCATCTGTGCCTGAACCTCGTCGGCCTTCTTCTCGAGCGTGCGCAGATCGTCGCCATAGAGCTTGACGGCCAGTTCGCCCTTGACTCCGCTGACGGCCTCTTCCATGTTGTCGGAGATGGGCTGGGAGTAGTTCCATATCACTCCGGGAAACTTGGAAAGCTCCTTGTCCATGGCCGCGATCAGGGCTTCCTTGTCCTGGTGGAAGACGCCGCGCCACTCCTTCTTGGGCTTGAGATCGACAAAGTACTCGGTGTTGAAGAAGCCGGTGGTGTCGGTGCCGTCGTCGGGGCGTCCAGTCTGGCTGACCACCTGGGTGACCTCGGGAAAGGAGGCCATCACCAGGCGCGCCTTGTTGGTGAAGTCGATCGAGGCAGTGGGGCCTTCGCTGGGAGGCAGCGTGCCGCGCACCCAGATGGAGCCTTCGTCCAGGTGAGGCAGAAACTCCGAACCGATGGGTCCGCCGAAGGCCAGATAAATGGCGATTGCGAAGAGAACGCCGGCGATGCCCACGGTGGCGTAGCGGTGCAGAATAGCGGCGCGGACCGCGGCGCGATAGTGGCCGGTGAGCCAGTGCATGATCGGGTTCTGCCACTCCTTTGCGCCTTTGCGGAAGAGGAAGCTGGCCATCACGGGCGCCACGCCGATGGCGAAGACCAGCGCGCCCAGCAGGGCGAAGCAGACGGTCCAGGCCATGGGCTTGAAGAGCCGTCCCTCGACAGCCTGCAAGGTGAAGATGGGCAAGTAGGAGGTGATAATAATGCCGCGAGCGAAGAAGACCGGGCGCAGCACCTCGTGCGCTGCTTCGCGAATGCACTGCGCCGGGGTGTGGGTGCCGTCGTGCTGCGAGAGATGGCGGACCATGTTCTCGATCATGATCACCGAGCCGTCGACCACCATGCCGAAGTCCAGAGCGCCCAGCGAGAGCAGGTTGGCGGGAATATGGCTCAGGTCGAGGCAGATGGATGCAAAGAGGAGCGCGAAGGGAATAGTTAGCGCGACGATAATTGCGCCGCGCACATTGCCCAGAAACAGAAAGAGGATGATGGAGACCAGCAGCATGCCCGCGGTGAGGTTGTGCTCGACGGTATCGACTGTATACTTCACCAGATCGGAGCGATCGAGGAAGGGTACGATCTTTACGTTCCTGGGCAGGATGCCTCGGTGGTCCTTGTCTCCGTTGAGCTTTTTAACTTCGGCGTGAATGCCTTCGAGGACAGGGTCGGAGTCGTCGCCCTTTTGCAGCAGCACGATGCCTTCGACGGTGTCGGGGTTGTCGATGATTCGGTCGCTGGCGCCGTCCGTCAGGTGGGTGGATTTGCCGATCTGGCCTAATCGAATCTTCGGCCCCTGGGCGACGGTGGCGATGTCCTTGATCTTGATGGCCGCGCCGTTCTGCGTTTTTACGACGGTGTTCTCGATGTCCTGCACGCTGTTGAACAGGCCCAGCGACTGCACGTTGATCTGCTGCGCGCCTTGCTCGATGAAGCTGCCGCCGCCGTTGGTGTTGTTGTTGGCGATCTGCTGCTCGACTTGGCCAATGCTGAGCCCGTGGGAGACCAGCTTCTCCGGGTCGAGCTTGATCTGGTACTCCTTGGTGGGTCCGCCGAAGCTCGACACGTCCACCACGCCGGCGACGCCCTTGAAGGATTTTTCCAGCGTCCAGTCTTCCAGCGACTTCTTCTCCATCACGTCGTAGGCGGGATTGGTGCTTTCGAGCGTGTACCAGTAGATCTGGCCGACGGGGCTCCAGTCGGTGCCCATCTGGGGAACGAGATTGGCGGGCAAGCTGACCATGCTGAGCCGCTCCAGCACATGCTCGCGGTTGATGTCGCTGGTGGAGTCGTCGTCGAAGATGAGCATCAGGCTCGACAAGCCGGCCAGCGTGGTGGAGCGCAGGTGCGTTAGGTGGGGAATGCCGGCCATCTGAATCTCAACCGGCACGGTGACCTGGCGCTCAATCTCTTCCGCGCTGCGGCCGGGCCACTGGGTGATGATCTGCACGTAGTTGTTGGCCACGTCGGGATAGGCTTCTACAGGCAGATTGCGGAAGCTGACGATGCCCCATGCGGTCAGCACCACCATTCCGCCGAGCACCAGCCAGCGGTTCTTGAGCGCGAAATCGACCAGTGCGCGAATCATTTACTGGTTCCCCGCCGTTTCAAGTAACAGTGCGTTGCCAACCACCTGCTGGCCGGGCGCGAGGCCGGAGAGAATCTCCTGCCGGTTGCCCTCCAGCATCCTGCCGGCGTGAACCTCGGCGCGCTTGAACCGATTGCCGCCCGCCGGCAGATAGACCCAGTCGCGATCGTGCAGGTGAAGCACGGCGTCTGCCGGGACCACAGCGTGAATCTCCTTGTTCCGGCTGGTGAAGGTTGCCGTGCCGAACATGCCCAGCTTGAGAAAGCCTGGATTGGCAACCTCGATGCGGACCTTGGCGGTGCGCAGCGATGGATCGAGAATGGGTCCGATGTCGCTGATGCGGCCGGTAATCGTGCGATCCGGCCAGGCATTCAGCTTGATCTTCGCCTCCTGGCCCAATTGCAGCTTGGAAATGTCGTTCTCGTAAACGTCGCAGACGATCCACACCACGGAGAGATCGGCGATGGTGAAGGCCGTGGCCGAGCCGGAGAGGCTTACGCCCGCGGCCGATGCGTTGGTCACGTTCTGGGCCACGATGACCCCGGAGATGGGCGCGTGAACGTTGACGATGCTGCTGGGGTGGTCCTTGTCAACGCCCAGGGTCTTCAACTGCTCTTCGGCGGCGGTGAGGTCGGCTTTGGCGTCCTTCTCCGTGTCTTCGGCCTGCTCCAGCATGGCCTGCGAGATGGCGCCGTGCTTGAAGAGGTCGTCGGACCGCATGTAAGCCATGTTGGCCATGTGCTCGTCGTTGGCAGCCTTGAGATAGGCGTCGAAGGCGCTGGTAATGTCCGGGCTTTGCACCTTCAAAAGCAGTTGGCCCTTCTTCACGTAGTCGTCGAGGCGCGCTTTGATGTCTACCACGCGGCCGTTGGCCAGCGAGATGACCGGAACCTCGCGCGAGACGTCGGGGAAGACCGAGCCGGTGGCCGTCAACTCACTTGCCGATTCGACCTGGCCGGCCGCGGCGAGCGGGAATTTGGCCACATCGCCGGGGTCGATGGTGATCAGGTTCATGTCGGCAACCGGAATCACCGCCGGATTGGCAGGCCCGCCGTCGCCCTCGTCCTTGCCCTTGCAGCCGCAGACGGCGAGGCCCAGCAACACAATCATCGGCGCGGCCAGGGCAAGCTTCCTTGAAGCTTTCGAGAATCCTCTCAGGAAGAAATACGAAATCATTGGATTACCTCGCGTCCCACGGCAAGATTCAGTTGTCCGGCAGCGGTCAGATAGGAGCCGATCAGTTGCACGTAGGCCAGTTGCACGGCTCGGAAATCGCTCTGCGCGTTCAGAAAGTCCATGAGCGATGCGCCGCCGTGCTGGTAGGAGTAAGTCACGGTATCGCGGACCCTCAGCGCCTGGTCGTTGTATTGCGCCTTGTAGGGCCTGAGCAGGGCCAGGCTGCTTTCCACCTGCGCGTAGGCTGAGTCCACGTCGCTGAAGACCTGTTCCCGCGTGGCTTCAGTCAGCTCCTTGTCGCGGCCGATGTCGATCTCGGTGCGCTGCTTCTCACCCTGGTTGCGGTCGAAGATGCGCAGCGGAATGCTGATGTTGAAGCCGACGTAGGGATCGAGCGGAGGATTGGCGCCGGAGTCCACGCCGAAGGTGGGGTCGGCGGAACCGTTGGCGATGGCCAGCTTGTGATTGGTCTGGGCCTGCTGGATGGATTCAAGCGCGGCGCGCAGGTCGGGACGCTCGTCAAGGGCGATCTGGCGAAAGTCATCCAGCGGCTTCAACTCATCGGAGAAGTCGAAGAGGCCGGTCACGTCGAACTGCTCGACGGGCGTGCGGTCGTCGAGCAGTTGCAGAAGTTGAATCTTAGAGGTGCGCAGATCGACGAGCGCTGTCTGAAGCTCCGATTCGTATTGCACGCGCAAGAGTTCGATGCGGTCCAGGTCGATCTGCGCCAGGTCGCCGGCGCGGAAACGGTCGCGGCTGATCTTGATGATGTTGTCGTAGTACGCCAGGTCGGCTTTGGCCAATTCCACCACCCTCTTGGATTGCAGGGTCTGCACAAAGGCCGCGCGCAGGTTGAAGATCAGGTTGCGCTCCAGATCAGCGTGCTCGGACTGGGCAATCTGCGTGCCCTCCTTGGCGCTCCGCAGCCGCAGATCGCGCTTGTGCTCGCGCTCGTACAGGTAGGTCACCGAGCCGGTGGTGAGCGCGTTGCTCAGCGGACGATTGTAGGTGCCGGGAACGTTGGGGTCGTAGTGCGGCCCGAAGGGATAGAGCTGGTCCATGGTGAACGAAAGCTGCGGATTGGGGCGCAGAAAGGCCGTGATCTCCGCCGCCCTCATCTCGTCCACGCCCAGGGCATCGGCCTTGAGCGCGGGATTGGCGGCTTCGAACTTGGCCTTCGCCTGCTCCCAGGTAAGGCTTGTCTGCGCTGAAGCGAGGGCCGGCGCCAGCGCAAGAAGCGCCGCCGCTGCCGAAGCGGAAAAGAAAGGGAAGAGTTGCTTCATACACAGCCTTTTGCGCCGGGCTTTGCACGGCTGACACAGGAAAGTATAGAGGCCAAAGATGAAGAATTGACGAGAGCGAAAGATCAGGCCGCCGGCGGAGGCCGGTTCTGGATGGAGGCCAGAGCGGGATAATCGATCGCCGGGACGGGGAGATTGCGAGTCCCGGTAAAGCGCGGAAGGCCGGAGAGAACCCCGGCGAAAATAGCCAGTGGCAGCGCGGCAACCGCTGGAAGGATGGAGTGCGGGCTGACGGCGATATGGTCCCGGCGCAGGCTGGAGTCGGTCTCGGCCGGATTCTGAACCGCCTGCAGGTCGTCGGTTACCGAGATAACCGGAAACAGGATCAGCAGCATCACCGCCAAGGCGACAAACTGCATGCGCCGGTCCTTCATGTGCCCGTCTCGGCCGATGCGCGGAGCAAAGCGCGGCCACAGGCTCAACATCAGTGCGGCCAGCAGAACCCAGGCGAGATTGAGGAACAGTTCCATGCTCAAAGCTGATTCTACATCAGGGCTGTTTGTCTGTTAGACGGGAACGACCCGTCCTGCGTTGCACTTCAGTCAAGAAACGGCCGTCGGCGAACTCCTTAGACCTCCGACGAGGCCACTCACCGAGGACAACTGGACGCCGGCTCTCGGCTGCGGAGAGCCGGATTCTGCCGCCTGTTCCCAATTGCGCGGGTTTGACCGGGCTTCGGAATCCCCTTATGATGAACAGGTTGGCATCTGGCGGCCGGCGCCCTGTCGCTGCCTGGGCCGGCATGGCTTCAGGATCGCCGCGAATCGCGCTTGTTGCCCCCTCGTTCAATGGTAGGACAGCTGACTCTGGATCAGCATATCGGGGTTCAAATCCCTGGGGGGCAGCCAGAATAACTCACATAAAATCAACAACATACAAGCGACTTGAAAACAACAGCAACTGAACTAGTCGTCTGTGCCAACACCATGTCAACACGTATTCTGGCGGCTGTCTGAGTCTTGAGGCTACCAGCGCAAGTCTGCGACCCCTGAATGGTGGCCGCTTGTGCTGCGGTGGGCAATTAACCCCATGCAATTGGTTCATCTTCGCGTCAACCGACTCAACCAATCGAGAACCCACGCCACAGGGGACGACTGAACTGAGTTGACCATTAGAAGTCAATCCGAGCAAAGAACAAAAGTTCAACTGGTCAAGACCACATCACAGGCTCTGTGCAGCATCCAAAGACAGCCAACCAGGGTAGAAAGTTACTTTCACCACCGGTAGGCAGATATGCCGCTTGGTGGCAGTCCTTTTCCGCCGAATCAACAGTAGCAATTTCCTATCGAGGATGCCGTGCTTCCGGCGTGGCATTGGCAGCCCATTACTCATTGCAAATAAAGGCTCGTCCTGATTTCCGTGCCTTCATAAGTGATCTCCTTGTCGGCATCGCTCGTCACCTCGCCGCCAGTCCCGTGTCCGCTTCTAACCACTACGATCCGGAATGTGCGCTTTTCAACCATTCCTGGGAAGGAACCTTCGTGTGCACCGATTGTAAGGATTCCGGCGCGGTCGTCCCAGCGGATGGGAATCACGGAGTGCTGCCCCTTCTCGTAGTCGTAGCTGTCGCCCGAGTCTTCGTAGAGATCGAAGGTACCGTCTGCTCCGCGATAGATGCGAAGTTCGATGGGACCGCCGGGATCTTGGGCGGCGTATTCGATCTCCGGCCCCATGGGCAGGATGGAGCCGGCGCGGACGAAGAGCGGCAGCCGATCGAGCGGCGCCTCGGCGTCGATTTCCTGGCTGCCCTTGACCTGCTGGCCCGTCCAGAAGTCGTACCATGCGGGCGAAGGCGGCAGGTAGACGCTGCGCCGGGTGGCATTGGCCTTCAGCACCGGACTAACCAGGAGGGCGGGGCCGAACATGAACTCGTCGCCGATGTTCCATGTTCTTTCATCGGCGCGCCAATCCATGACAAGCGGACGCTGGATGGTGTAATCGGCGCTCGTGACTTTCCAGGCGAGTGAGTAAATGTAAGGCATGAGGCGATAGCGGAGCTTGTCGTAGCGGATGAGCGTAGGCTCGACCTTGTCATAGGTCCAGAGCTCGTTGTGGGGGCGATGACCGTGGGTGCGGAAGATCGGGCAGAAGGTTCCGAACTCAAACCAGCGCGCGTAGAGATCCTGATAAGCAGGCTCCTCCAACGATCCCGGGTAGGGAGGCCAGTAACCGCCTATATCGGTTGTCCAGTAGGGATACCCGCTTAGCGCAAAGTTCAGTCCTGCAGGCACCTGATGCGTGAGGGCCCAGTAGGTGCTGAAGACATCGCCTGACCACACGGCGGCGCCGACGCGCTGTTGGCCAAGAAATGCGGAGCGCGTGAGCAGGAAGACGCGTTTGCGGTCCGTGTCGGCTCTCCAATGATTCTGCACTCCGAGCGTGTGCAGCAGCGGGAATACGTTGGTGTACTCCGCTCCATTGCCGATGGCAAGCTGTTTGTTGCGCAGGATGGCGTCGCCCATGTGCGGCCAAAACTCCTCAGGCTCGGCGCTGTCGAGCCAGAAGGAATCCCATCCCTGCGCAAGCAGCTTGCCGGGCAGACGGTTCCAGTAGATGTCGCGCGCCTCCGGGCTGCTGGGGTCGTACACATGCGCTCCGGGAACCATGAGGTTTTTCGCTTCCAGCGTCTTGTACGTCTCGGACTTTGGATCGAGCAACCCCCAAACGGAGATCATGGTATGCACATTTTCTTTGTGCAGCGAGTCGATATCTTTCGGCACATCGTGATAGTTGGCGTTAAAGTCGGGATCACCTTCGTTCTTCCACCAGAACCAGTCCTGCACCATCGTGTCCAGCGGAATGTGCTCCTGGCGATAACGCTGCGCGATTGCGGCGATCTCGTCGAGCGATACATAGCGGTCCTTGGATTGAAAGAAACCATAGGCCCACTTCGGCAGCATCGGCGCATGCCCGGTAAGGTTGCGGTACTCGTGGATGATCGCATCCATCTCCGGGCCGTAGAGAAAGTAGTAGTCGACCGATTTGCCTGCCATGGAGCTGAAGGTGATCTCGGTGGGAAAGCGATTGTCGACGTAGGTGAAAGCCGCTGTGTTCCACATCAGCCCATAACCCTTGCTCGAAATCAGCAGGGGAATTGCGACGTCGGTATTGTCCTGACCGAGTTCGACGGTTGAGCCGCGGTAGTTGAACATGCCGCTCTGATGCTGCCCGAGACCGTAGAAGGCCTCGACCGGAACGGGAGAGAAGCGGTCGGTGACGCGGTAGGTACTCTCGCCGTTCACCTGCACTGGCTCATAGGTGCGGGGAATACTGTTTCCCTCTCGCAGCAAATTGTCTCCATTCACCGTGCGAAAGAAGACATTACCGCGCTCAAGACCGAAGATCACTTCGATCTTGTCCGTTCTGATCGTCGCCGACTTGTCGTCTTGCGCGAACTGAAACGGAGCGCCCGCGCAGGATTGACTTGCATCCACCATCCAGGGCTGCTGCCCGCTCTTCGCCGTTGCATCGGGCCTGCCCAGCACGTGGATCACTGAACCACTACAAACCGCGATGTCGAGCAATTCGGACCCCACCGTGGCGCGCATTCCCTGCTGCGAACGCTGAACGGTTGTTGGCTCCAAACCAGGGAGGTTTTGGCCAGGCATCTGGGCCATGCCGGTGCATGCGGTCCAGAACAGGAACAAGATTGAGATGCATAAACGGACGACAGGCAAAACGAATGGCATCGCGCCTGCTTCAGAAGACCGGAACATCATGGCATTGCACCTTTCCGTGCGCATATACTTCCTCGACTTCAGCGTTCGCAAATGTGAGGGAACTCGCACTTATCTTTGAAGAAATCCCGCTAGGATTCGTAGCTAGGAACGCTCTTTGGGATTCCCGGTTTGCCAATAAACCGCGTAGCGCTGATCGCGAATCCGATACATCGGCATCAGCTCGTATTTAAAGCCTTCTCCGGCAACCCTGAAACGCAGCTCCGATTTGGATTCAGCTTGGACCCATTGGTCCGGCCCGATACCTGGACTTGCAAATGTCTTCGGCAACGGATCCGGTGAAGGCAGGTTATCCGGGGCGGTGGCTCCGCTGTGGATTACCTTGTCCGGACCGTCGGCGGGACCGGGTCCCAGATCCGCGGCAAGAACCAGCGGGCCAAATAAGACAGCAGTTACAGAGTCATCACCGGGCAGCGCCTTCTGCCGCAATTCCATGGGCAGGCTGATATTGATTGTGTCGCCGTCCTGCCAGGTTCTTCGGATGACGAGATACGATCCGGGATCTGCCATAGCTTCCAACGCGCGGCCGTTGATCTTCACCTGGGCGGCATCGGTCGTCCAGCGTGGAATGCGCACGTGGATAGTGCGCGCAGCCGGCCGTGAGGTTTTGATCTTGAGAGTCGTCCCCTGCTCGCCTGGGAATTGAGTGATCTGGTCGATGAGCAGGCCTTCCTCTTTCCAGTCGAGGGTCGATGCAAGGGACTGGTTCACGTAAACATCGCTGCCTCGGCGGAAGAAGATCGTGTCGGTGAACTTGGCAAATTCCTCCGCGCCAGTTCCCGTGCAGCACCAGAAGGATTCTTCGGGCGAGTTATAGGCGCGCCAGTAGCCGGCGGCAAGCGGGAAGAAGTACTGCTTCAAACCATCTGCATTTTGCGTCCCCAGTCTGCAGTTGAAGAGCGAACGTTCATACGCATCCATCCATCGCGCGTCCCCGGTCCAGCCAAAGACGAGCCGCTCGAGCTTCATCAAGTTGTAGGCCACGCAACATTCCGCGTTCGTCCAGCCGAGGCTCCCTTTGAGTTGTCCCGGAGGCGTTCTCCAATGCTCATCAAGGCTGGTGTTCCCGATGACATAATTGCGCGCGGCGAGCACTTCTTCGAGAAAGTACTCGGCAATTTGCCTGTAGCGGCGGTCGCCGGTGACTTCATACATGCGCGCGGCACCGATGATCTTAGGAACGTGAGTATTTGCATGCAGGCCCTGGAGTTCATCCCGGCGCTCCGCGAGCGGATCCAGAAAGCCGGGTTGCTCGAAGAGGCGGGCGGTCTCAAGATATCTGCTCTTCTTTGTCAGCGCCCCCAGGTTAACGAGAACCTCGTTCATGCCGCCGTACTCGGTGCGCAACATGCGCTGACGCTGATCGGTGCCGATTCCTGTGAAGAAGTCTCCCGCCCACTGGGCCATGCCTTCCGCAATCTGAAGCGCATCGGAGTTGCCGGCCAGTACGGACATATCAAGCAGGCCGGCCATGATCTTGTGATAGGTGTAGAAGGGCGCCCAGACCGGCTTCCCCTGAGTTAGGCGTTCGCAAAAATCGGCTGGGTAGGCGCTCAGGTACCCGGTTGCAATCTTCTTCTGGCATTGCGCAAGGCCGGAGACCAGCTCGTCGCCCTTCCGCTTGAGAGCTTCGTTTCCGGTGGTTGCTGAAGCCAGAGCGACTGCGGACAGAAAGTGCCCCCCGGCGAAATGGCCGCGCAATTCACAGGTGGGATCTTCCCAACCTTTGTACGGCGTCGCACTCGAGGAGATGCCGGCTGTAACCCGAAATGAAAGCAGGAGCCGATCGACGGAAAGTGAATCGAGGTAGCGCGCATTGATCTCCGACTGCTCCTTGAAGATGCCGGGACCGAGGCGGACCGAGCCCGGCGGAAAGGGGGCTAGCCTTGCGTTTGCATCGGCGGTCGCATCCGCGCACAAGCCTTCCGTCGGCGCCAGGGAACGAATGAGACTGAAGCCGGCAACGGCAGTGCTCGTCTTCAGGAAATTGCGGCGGGAATGATCGATCATTCGAAGCTCTCCTGTTGCCGATCTATTGTGGAACGTCTGAGGAGCGGCGTTCTTACTCCGGCAGCGTCTTCGTGCCCGTTACCCGGAAGGTCCCCGTCACCACAGGCGCGCCCGTATTCGGCTGACCTCCGCCAATCGACACCGTATAGGCGCCATCGGCAACGATCGGCTCGCCTGCCTCGCTTACCATGCTCAGGTCTCGATCCTTGAGTTCGAACCGCACCCGCTGCGATTCACCGGGGTTCAGGTGCACGCGCTTGAATCCGCGCAGAGCTCGCAGCGGGGCTCCCGGCACGTTCGGGAAGCTGAGGTAAAGCTGCGCAACTTCATCGCCTTCCCGCTTTCCGGTATTTGTAACCGTCACCTCTGCCGTGATCGGGTCGCCCGCGCCGATCGCGTCTTTGGGGAGCGCCAGGTCGCTGTACGAGAAAGTCGTGTAGCTCAAGCCATAGCCAAACGGGTAGAGCGGCTTGCCGCTGAAGTAGCGGTATGTGCGGTTCCGCATCGAATAGTCTTCGAACAGCGGAAGTTGATCTATGCCGGTGTAGAACGTCACCGGCAGCCGGCCCGCGGGATCGTTCTTCCCCGAAAGAGTTTCCGCAATCGCCGCGCCGCCCTCCTCGCCGGGGTACCACGACTCGAGAATCGCGTTCACATGCGCATTGGCCCAGTTCACGGCCAGCGCGCTTCCGTTGGCGAGCACAAGGACCACGGGTTTTCCCGTCGCCGTCACGGCTTCGAGCAACTCCTCTTCCGGTTTGGGAAGATCGATGCCGGTGCGGTCGCCGCCTTTGAATCCCTCCTCATTGACCGGCATCTCTTCCCCTTCGAGTGCGCTGGTGATGCCCAGAACCGCAATGACAACGTCCGCGTTCCCGGCCGCGGCAACCGCCTCGGGACTCGGTTTGGAATCGTACTTCGACCAGATCAACTGCGCCTCGACCGAGCCGGCGCTTCCCACCCTATACCTGACTTCGACCGCTGCTTTCTTGCCTCGCTCAAGTTGAATGTGTCCGGTCTTTGCTTGCGAACGCTCGCTGTCCAGGTATTCCGTAGCGAGTGGCTTGCCGTCGATGAGCACCGACAGGAAGCCGCCCTTGCCCCGTACGCCAATGCTGTACTCGCCGGTTTCATTTGCGGTGAGATAGCCATTCCACTCCACCGACAGCGGATATTTGCCCGAGGCCTCCTTAGGTATGTCCTCCACTTTCAAATCGACTCCGCTCACCTGCCGCGTCGCCAATACGGCGCCCTTGCCTCGAAACGCATCTCCCGTAGAGAACTGGACGGTAAGCCCCGGCTGGCCCTCCGGCGTGGTCAGCGCCGACGCCGGAACCTTGTCTCCGTCGGAGCGCAGAAACTGCGTTCCGGGCACGAATGCGATTTGGGCTTCAGGAAACTCCGCCTTGAGTCCTTCCAGCACCGATACAGTGTGCGTCGGAGTGCCACTGTAGTTGCCGAGCAAATACCTCGTCTGGTCCACCAGAGGCCCAACCACCGCGATTTTGATTGCGCCCCGCTTCAGTGGCAGAGTGCCGTCATTCTTGAGCAGCACCATGGACTCGTTCGCGAGAGCGCGCGCCAGGGCGCGGTGCTCGGCGCTATCGAGCAGTTTTCCATCGATCTTGGCATACGGAACCATCTCGGGCGGATCGAACATGCCCAGCTTCATCCGCGCCGTGAACAGCCGGATCAGCGCCGTGTCGATCTCACTCTCCTTCAAGATGCCTTGCTTGTATGCATCGAGGTAGGGCCTGTAATCGTGATCGTCCTCAACCTTTGCGCCTCCATCGATGCACTCGTTGTCCATGCCGCGCTCAACGGCCAGGGCGGAAGCTTCGGGCTGAGTCTTGGTAAAGTGATGATCGCGAAAGATGTTGACGACGGCTTCGCAATCCGAAACCACATAGCCCTGAAAGTTCCACTTGCCCCGCAACTGGTCCTGGAGCAGGAACTTGTTTGCACAGGCAGGCTGGCCGTTGATGGCGTTATATGCGCACATGACAGAGCCGGCCTTGCCCTCGGTTACGGCCGCGCGGAAGGCCGGCAGGTAAGTATCCAGTTCATCGTGCTTGCTCACGTCCACGTCCGCGAAGTGCCGTGTTGGCTCGGGTCCGCTGTGTACCGCGAAATGTTTCGGCGTTGAAATGACGCGATAGTACTTCGGATCGTCTCCCTGCATTCCGGTGACGAATGCGACGCCCATGCGTGCCGTCAGGAAGGGATCTTCGCCGTAGGTCTCCTGCCCCCGTCCCCAGCGGGGATCGCGAAAGATGTTCACATTCGGCGCCCAGAAGTCGAGGCCTTCGAAAAAGCCGCTACTCCCGTCCTTCATTTCCTGCGCGTGCTTGATTCTTCCTTCGGTTCCGATCGCTACGGCCATGTGGTGAACCGAATCCGCATCGAAGGTTGCGGCCAGGCCTATCGGTTCGGGAAACTCGGTGACGCCGGGCCGTACTACGCCATGCAGCGCCTCGCTCCACCAGTCGTAAGCCGGCACGTTCAACCTTGGCACCGCGCGCGACTGATTCACAAGTTGCGTGACCTTCTCTTCCACGGTCATGCGGTGAACAAGGTCCGCGGCCCGTTGTTCGGCGGGCAACGCGGGGTTCAAATACGCAGGCTGCTCGGAACTCTGGGACCAAACTCGGCCCACGCCCAGGAAAACGATCGCCGCAATAACGACTCGGATGTTCATTGTTCGCACGTCTCTCCTCTTCAGACCAGAGTAGTTTAGCTCAGGTCAGGTGAATGGTCCCATTGCTAAGAAGCCGGGGCTTCTCGCGCCGCAATGACCCACAGTTCCTAAGGCTTCGAGGAGGCTTCCTGAAAGAGCCTGGGCGCGAAGTCCTTCAGGTCGCGGCGCCACGTCTGCCACTCGTGCGCGGTGCCCGGCGATTCATAAAAGACGTGCTTGACGTTCGCCTCCAGCAGCGAAGTATGCAGTCTTACAAGACCCGCATGCATCGTGACAGGCTCCTCGGTCCCGACGCCAATCCACAGCAGGTGCACTCTCTTGGCGAAAGCCGCGGGATCGGCAAGAGCGCCATTGAAGGCTGTCTTCGCGTCCAGCTTTTCATTGCCGAAAACGAGCGGGCCGGCCGCCCCGCTGAATCCTCCAACGTAAGAGAAGAGATCGAGATGGTCGAACGTGACCTGGAAGGTCTGCATTCCTCCCATCGAAAGACCCGCCATGGCACGGTGATCGCGGTCCGGGATGGTTCTGAAGTTCGAATCGACATACGGGATCAGGACCTGAGTCACATCGTCCTCAAACGCCGCTGTCATCTCCTGCATTGCCTTCATCGCTTCGGGTGAACCAAAGGGCTTCCCGGCCAAGTCGGGAACGGGCCGGCCGGCGCGCCTGGCGTAACCGTTCGCCATCACGACGATCATTGGCTTCGAGCTTCCGCTCGCGATCAGGTTGTCGAAGATGAAGTTCGCGTGACCCTGCCTCGTCCACCCGGTCTCGTCCTCGCCGCCGCCGTGCTGCAAGTAAAGCACTGGATAGCGCACATTCGTCTGCGCGTCGTAACCCGGCGGCGTGTATACCAGCGCGTGCCGCCAGTCGCCCGTTACGCTCGAGTGGTACCGGACTTCGCGAACTTGTCCGTGGGGAACATCCTGAGCCGAATAGTAGGTCGACCCCGGCTCGGGAATCTCAATTCCGCTTGCGTCCCTGCCGCCGCCGTAGAATGCATGGCTGCTAGGATCGCTGACCTCCGCTCCATCGACGATCAGCGTGTAGTAATGGAGTCCGGGCGCGAGGGGCGGCGTCGTAACGGTCCAGAAGCCGTCGGGCTGCTTCACCATGTCGAGCTTCGGCCCGCTCCAGAAATTGAGCTTCACTGCCGCGGCGTCGGGCGCCTTCACCCGAAATTGGGCTCTGGCGGCACCGTCGACACGCGGAAAGTCCGCTCCGGAAACATTGGTGGCGGCGGGCTTGAAGTCGCCGGATTCCTGCGCGCAACAGAAACTGGCAAACAAGAACGTGAGAACTCCAACCCATTTCATCTCTTATCTCCCCGATCCCATGCTAATCCCGGCCGCACGCAACTTCCACGCAGTTCAGGCGCATCTTCGTGCTGACCCAAATTGACCGGGCGGGAAAGCGTATTTCCGTCCGGGCATCCCCCCAGTATTGTCGCACTCCCCTTACTGACACCTGAAATTACGCGCGTCGTTCGTGTTTCCCTGGCCTGTGTACTGGGTGTGTTTGGGGTACGCGCACAGCGGGCGGCTTCGTCCCAGAAATGCCTGTCCCGTGGCGACGACCGATTCGGGCGCAATACCTTTCTCAACCCAGTTCACCACTGCGCCGAGCATGTCGAACTGATCGAGCGCCGGCCCACCGCCGCAGTGGCGCATCCCCGGCACCAGAAACATCCGGCTCCATTCGGCCACCTTGTCCGCACCGCCGTTTGTTGCGGCAAGGGACTTGTAGTACTCAAGCGTATCGAGCGGCGAAAACCACGGATCGCTGTCTCCATGGAAGAAGAGGATCTTGCCGCCACTCGCGGAAAACGTCGACAGATTGGTCGACGCTGGCTCGACCAGCGGGTCAGAGGCACGCAGTGCCTCCTTGTCAACGTCGATCTCCGTCGTGGTCGGATACGGACCGAAGAGGCCGTTGGCGCCGAGAGCGAGCAACCCCGGAACCGTACCGGTCTCTGCGATGCCGGTGTCATACAGAAACCCTTGGTACACCTGGATGCCGTATGAGTTCCTTGGTCCGGCAAAGGCCTTCTTGATGGCCGCAATCGTCTCGGGCGCAATGCAGGCATCGCTCTGGCCGTTCTTGCAGGCCAGCATCGCGGGATCGAAATCGCAGCCCAGCGGATCAAAGATCATTCCGTCGGCCACCCCGTCCTTTGCGTCGCATCGGTTCATCAGCGCATCCATGAAGAGCTTGCGATCGGCTTCGGTGAGCAGCTTGTCAATGAGCGGTTTTCCCAGCGCGTCTTTGGGCGCCGCCTGGTTGTACGCCACCGGAATCCATTTACCGATGGCAAGATTGGAGAGGCCGGTCCGCATCGCCGGATCACCGGATACGATTCCGTTGAACACAGTGGGATACCGTTGCGACAGAATCATTCCCTCACGCCCGCCCGTCGAGCAGCCGACAAAGTAGGAATACGCCGCAGGTTTTGCGTAGTATCGCGCGACGATCTGTCTTGCCACTCCCGCCACCTCAGCATTGGCGAGATATGCGAAATCAAGGTAAGCCTGCTGATCGCGCATGAAAGAGAAATCAAACGGGCCCGCCTTCGCCTTGTGTCCCGTATCCGTGCTGGCCACCGCGAACCCGCGTACCAAAGCAGGTTTCTCTCCGGCAAACGACGCTCCCATCGGGTAGGACACCACGCCGTTGCCGCCCCCGCCACCCTGCATCATGAAGTCCCCATTCCAGGCGTCCTTTTCAGGGAGAGCCAGTGCGAAACGGATTCCGAACTCCTCGCCGCCAGCCCCTTTGCGCCGATTGATGACGCCGTCCACGCGGCAGTGCGCGGGCAATGGGCCGGAGCTTGGTGCGCCGGGATACATGGGCGGAACGGTTGTGCCCGCGGGAACCGGCGCAGCCTTCGTGATCTCGACGCCTTCGATTCTGAGATTGGCGAGATTTGTGCAGAAGACCGTCGATTCAGACTGAGCCATCGCATTTGCGCAGGAAGCCGCCATCAGAAAGATCACAGCCGTGAATTGCATCATGCGTGTGTCTCCTATCCACTCGGAAATCATGCCATAGAACGGCGATACCGCGCCGCATTCATCGAACTGAGTTGTACCATATCTGTGCAGACCGGAGCTTTACTGCGCAAAGTCCGCGCCTGTGTCCAGAAAACGGGAACCGCTTCGATCGTTTCCGTAAGGCCCCGCCCGGCCCTTGAACTGGGGGCGCCTGTAAGGGCCACTTCGGTGACCGCGAACTGCCAAACCTAAGCAGGCAGTGTCGCCGCCAGGGCAGGAGGGAAAGCACATGGTGGGTGGCTTGGATTCTGGACGGGGCATTCCCGCCGGGTGCCGATGGTTTTGAGCGAAGCCTGTACGCGCAACACGCAGGCAGAAGACGCAAGCCGAGGTCCGGAATCGTCCAACGACGTGCGGAGACATCCACACGCAAGTTTTTCGGAATCCGAAAATCCCCAGATTCTCCGAGGATATAGATGAGGATATCTTCACTGAAACATGATCCTATCCTCTTTGTTTTCAATAAATATGACTCCCTGGGGGGCAGCCAGTATAAATCATTTATAATCACTAATATACAAGCGAATTGAAAACGATCGAAACTGACCTTGTCGTCTGTGTCAACGCCATGTCCACACTTATTCTGGTGGCTGTCTGAGTCTTGAGGCTGCCAGCGCAAGTCTGCGACCTCTGAATGGTGGCCGAATGTGCGGCTGCGCACCAAAGTGGAAATTGAGCCTGACAAACAGGAGATGGCTGTTGCTTGATTGCCACCGAGAAATCCTGTAGTTAACGGCATTTGCCGGTACTAACGTCCGGTACCGCATCAATTTCCGCTCAATGAGTCGGCCTACTGCCGACATTTCAGGCAAACTGTCAAACGGCGTCGTACTCTGCAGGGAGGCATTTCCCCGCAAGGGAGAGTCCACCGGCTCGACCTCCTGATGTATTCCGGAAACCTCCGGACGTCGCCTCGATAACCCGGTAATTCTGCGCACCTAAGCCGCCGCCCTACTTTTGTCGAGAAATAGATGGTTTCGGCTTATTTTTCAACAGCCTATTTACCCTAACGTGGGGGATTATAGTTGATTCATGCACATCCGCGTTCCACCTGAAATCACTGATTAAATCCGTGAGTTTGCTTGCACGATGATCAGCCCGACTGCCGAACCGCAGTTTGTGCAAGTGAGACCGGAAATCGGCTGTAAGGCCTCGGATTGCTTCGAAAATGTCCGGAAAAAGGCTGCGCGAGAGAGCGGCCGGATTCAATTCGGTTCGAACGTTTGGGAGTGGCCTGGAATATACTTGGAAGCCGAAAATCATGCAGTGTACGCTCCACCGGATGACTCAGCGTTGCGAGATATCACCCCATCCGAGATCCGTGCTCCTCGGCATCTGTTCGTCCCCGATGACTCAGCCACCTACAACTTCGAGAACGAAGGAGTCCTTCGCGATAACCTGCGCTACCGTTTGGTCGAGGATCCTTTGCTTGATGAATTGTTCAAGGCTGCGGCCGAGCGCACCCGATACAAGAACGAGTTGCCCGGGGTCGGCATGATTACCATTCATGCCTCAGAGGACAAGGTCTTGCAGAAGCTCGAAACCATGCTAACATTTCTCGCGATGGCCCGGCTCTGGCCTCCCGATCCATGAGCATCCCGGCATCGACCACAGGCCCGGCCGCGAGTATGTGAATGGAGCAACCAGGGAGCCAAACGCGGGCAGGCGGCCACCGCCCAGGTATGTCGCGCCATGAACGGCGAGAATCGGATGGACGCCGCCCTGCATCGGTCTGGCGGGCCGTGCCGGGATCGCGGAAGCTGTATAGCCGAGCAAGAGCAGTTACCTGTCGGTCGCCGTCTGGGGCCGCCCGGAAAAGCCTGGGTCCACTTTCATTTGCGGATAGGTACGCAAGCCTGTCAACTGCTGTGCAATATGCCAGATAAACGCGGGATTGTCGCGGAGATAGCGCCAAAACAGGCGCCGTGGATCCTGAATGAGACGGTGCAGCCATTGCAGGCCAGCGCGCTTTACCCACTGCGGTGAATCATTGATTCGGCCGGTATGAAAGTCGAAGGCCGCACCCACGCCGAACATCAAGGCGGAGTCGAGCAGAGGAAGGAAGCGCATCATGAATCGATCCTGCTTCGGCGTGCCGATGCCAACCCACATCATGTCCGGCTTCAGTTCGCGGATTCGAGCGGCTAAGGACTCTTCCTCTTGAATCGTCAAGTCGCGGAATGGGGGAGTGTAATTACCTATGATCTGCGCCCAGGGAAAGCGTCGCATTAGTCTTTCACGCAGTTCTTCGGCCACGCCCTCCTTGCCGCCGTAGAGGAAATGAGTGCGGTGAGAGAACTCCTTGCGCCGGAAGATCTCCAGCATCAGGTCCGGGCCTGCGACTCGTTGCATCTTGTGAAAGCCCTGCCAGCGGCCTACCCACACAGTTGGAGCGCCGTCAGGCACCAACAAGCTAGCACGGGCATAAACCTCGGCAAAGCCAGGATCGCGCTGTGCCTCCATGATGCCATGCACGCAGACCATGCAGACATAGCCTTTGCGGCGCAATTCCAATTGTTCCGCAACGCGTGCGACTGCGCTTTCCATGTCGAGCGGTTCCACCGGAATGCCGAGGACCATTGCCGCTTTGAGTTTTGTTTCGACGGTCATTGGGGATGCCGTCCTTCTGCCGTGGCTAGGAACGGAGTTCGGCGCGAGCCCTTAGTCGCTGACGGCTCGGGCAATAGGGACCGATAGAGCCGCATATACTCTTCAGCGATCGCATGCGCCGAGAATTGCGGCAATGCAACGGGTTCTGGAGACGGTTGACCGAGCGCATCGCGAACCGCATCCGCGAATGCTTCTTCCTCCCGCGGACCGAGTGGGACGTAATGGCAATGACTACCGCCTAACTCACGAAAAGCGGTGATGTCGGAGCAGACGAGGCGGCACCCGGCAAGCAATGCCTCTGCGACGGGAAGGCCGAAGCCCTCAATAATGGATGGCGCCAGGAGCAGGCTGCAGTTGCGATAGCACCAGTGCAACCGATCGTCGGATATTCCGCTCACCAGGAAGACTCGATTCGTCAAACCCGCAGCGGCGACAAACTGCTGGATGGACGATGTCTCCGGCCCCGGAATTCCCACGATGAGCAAGCGTGTCTCCGGCGCAATCCGATTTGTTCGTAGCAAGCGCTCAAAGACCCGAAGCGCAAGCAGGATGTTCTTGTTGCGGCGGTGCTGCGCAACACAGAGCAGGAAGGGCCGGCCTTCCCACTCCGGCAACGAAGTCTCCACCGCGGGCCGTGGCGGTTGCTCAACCGAGTTATAGACGACGGTCGACTTGTGCGCGAGCCCCGGATCCAGACTCTCGATCCCGGAGAGTACGCTCTGCGAAACGCACGCGATGGCGTCGACTCTGCGCAGGCAGCTCCGCAGTATGGCGCGGTTGAAAAGCACCTTTGGAAATCCGAAATTGTCGGGAATGTCGTACGGGTACAGGTCGTGCAGCGTAACAACTGTGGGGCAATGAAAAGCGCCGCGCCGCACTGGCACAGGATAGGCGAGGTGGACGATGTCCGCATCGAACTTAGCCGCCAACTTTGGCAAGCGCGAATAGAACCACAGGTTGCGGCTCAGTACGTCATTGCCGATGGGCGCGAGGTGCAGGTGGAATCGCGTGTCGGCGCGTGGGGCGGAATCCTGAACAAATTTCTGCTGCCACGGCGCAGCCACCAAGTGAAGCTCTGAAACTTCAGAACGCATCAGCATGCAGCGAGCCAGGTTGATGGCGTGGCGGGGAACTCCAGAGAGCTGGCCGGAGCGGGACGCAAACGCGATTACGATTCTCATAGCGTCTCCCCGATGGGTCTCTCCAATGCCGCCAGCGTCAAGCTGAGAAGCGCGATGGACCAGAGCGGCATTGACAGGTCGAAGCGTTCCGTATCGCCGAGCCCGCGGATGACGATGAAGACGATGAGCCCGGCAAGAAGCGTCTTGAGTTCAGGCCGGGAGACGCGGCGTATCTGCCGATAGAAGCTTCCGTAAATGCCAATCAACAGGACAACGCCAACGACTCCATAGGCATAGAACTGCTGCAGCAGTTCATTGTGCGCGTGCCAGGTCTCGAATTGATCGGACCCAAAGGGCGGAATCACCTTCCAGACTGCGTCGAATCCGTGTCCGAGCCATGGCCGTTCGAGAGATCGTTCCAGGATGAAGGCCCAGATGCCGATGCGTCCCGTGAGTGTTTCGGCCTGATTGCCCGCGTTGGTGTAGACCTCGTAATAAGCTGCAATCAAGCTGGAGAACGCCGCCACCACAGTTACCCCCGCCGCAACGATAAGTAACTTTGTGCGGCGCCGGATTGCGGTGCTGATGAAAAGCAGAAGCAACTCGCTTGCCAGGAAGGCGATGAGCGTTGTTTTGCTTAGACTGCGGAGCAGCGAGATGGCCAGAAAGATCGCGGGGAATCGCCAGGCTCTTGCGCTAAGGATCAGGAACTGCGCCAGGAAGACGCCGAACGCGCAAGTAAATCCGATTGCGTTGGGGCTGAAGAACTGATCGTTGCCGGGCCGCAGGTCGCGCATCGTGGGCGACAGCCACATCACGCAGGCGACGATGCAGGCGCCCGCGACATATCCTTTGACGAGGCGCGAGGCGATCTCCTCGGCCGGGCCGGCACGAAGAAGCAAGAGCACCATGACCACGTCGGCCGCCATGCCGCACCAGTAGGCCAGTGCTACGGAAACAGAGACCGTCTCGCTCCAAAAGAGGCTGCAAAGCGAGACGCCGAGGAAGGCAACGACCCAGCGGAAGCACGTCACGCGCATTGGCGAAAGAAAAGTTACATGAGCAGGTCCAAAGGAGCCGAACGCAACGACAGAAAACAACAGCATGTTCAGCGCGGAATCGACGATGGTGCCCTGTCGGGGATCGGCCTGAAAGAACAGGTAGGTGAGGCAGAGACGAGCCGCGAAGAACGCACCCATCGTCGCAGGAACAGACGGCAAGGGCAGACGCGTCCTTCCGCTCATCTCCACGGCATTGCAGTTGGCAATCATGCATCCTCACAGACTGGATAAACACCCGATGCTTGCCGAGGAACGTTGCTGATATCGAACAGAGTGCGAGCCAAGGGGTAGTACATGGCCAGCGTGATTAGCCCATAGACTAGCCTCGCGATGGCGATTCCCCGGATGCCGAAACGCGGTGTGAGAAAAAATATCAGGAGCAGCATGACCGCGCCGCCCGCCAAGTTGACCCAGGTGACAACCCGCACGCGCCCCAGCGCCAGCAGGGCGTATGTGGCAGTTACATTCAGGCCCATGAGGGCAGAGCTCCAAACGATGATGGCAAGCACCGAAGCCGCGCCCCGCGCGATCTCGGCTCCCGCCCATGCATGCAAAATGCTATCGCCGAAAAAAAGCAACAAGCCGGTGGTTACAACCACGAATATCGCGTTGCAAGAAAACGCGATGAGCACCGGGCTCCTCAGCGAAGCCGCACTGGAAGACGCATTGCGATGGGCAAGATATGGAAACAGAAAGTGCAGCCCCGAAGCCGCGAAGCCAAAGACAGGCTGCGCCATCTGCGCGCACAGCGCATACGAAGCTACAGCCGCGGCGCCGAGCGAAACGCCCAGCATCAGCCGATCCACCTGGCCAAAGACGACCCCGGATACCGCCTGCAACCAACTGAAGATTCCAAAGGCAAGCAGCACGCGTATGGCGCCGCGATCGAAAGCGGGCATTAACGACTCCGCCGCCAGCAACTGCTTCAGATAAATAAGTTGAATCCACAAGCCCACAACCATCAGCAAGCCTGTCGCCGCCATCATGGCGGAAACGTTGTGACTCACAAACGTCAATCCGGCAGCGGTTGCAAGCGCCAGAAGCCGGGCAAGAATGCTGATGCGGACCGCGGCTCCATAGCGCTCAAACGCACGTTGCGTGCTGACGCACACGCTTTCAACGGCACGCACCGCCATCAACACGCTGGCAATGCGAAGCGACCACAGGCAGGACTGCCGCAACCCGGAGTCCGCGGCAGTCACATGCGCGGCCGCGAGCGGAGAGAGCATCCATCCGATAGCGGCAAACAAGACGCCCAGCACCAGGTTGATACCCATCATGCTGCGCACCGCACGCAACAGCGCGCCATGATCGCCCGCGCCGCGCCGGCTGGCTACGTGCTGAATGTTAGCGTCGCCAAAGCCGGATGCAACAATGCCGCCGGTGCTGACCGTGGCAGTTGCCACCATCCACACGCCATACTGCGCCACGCCGAGGTTGCGCAATACTACCGGTGCGATGGCCAGCATCCCCAAGGGATAAGCGCCGTAGTCCAGCATTCCGTATGCGGCATTTGACAGGTGTGTCCTCATTGCACGCCCCTGGCCCGCGGCAGCCAAGTCACCAGCCGCTGTTGCAGAGTGTTGCTGATTTGATTGCAGAGCGCCTTGGCCGGATCGCTCGCGGGCACCTGCAGCCAATGCCGTTGAACAAGAAGCAGGACGGAGGCCACCGCGACCGAAGTAGCTGTGAGCAGAAGCGCCAGGAGCAACCTGGGAGGAAACGATTTCTTCTCCGGAATGCCCGCTGCGTCGATCACACTTACGACGGGAACGTCTTTCGCCTCCTGGATGCGCGCTATCTCGTATTGCTGTGTCAATAGTTCGTAGACCGCTTCCTGTACCTGCACCTCGCGGTAAAGATTGGCGTAAGGCACGGCCAAACGGGGCAATTGGCGCAAGGGCGGATAATTGTCGTCGCTATGACTCCCAAGCGATTCATCCTCACCGCTAGTAATAAAGTCCGCAGGAAGAGCCTTCGGCGATCCGCTCAGCTTAGCAATCTCACCTTCAATTACGCTTATTCGCGCTTGCGCGGAACGCACGCGCACGTTGCCATCGCCGTACATCTGGCGCAACGAGTCCAGCCCCGCCTGCTCGACGGTCAACTGCGCCCGCAGTCGCGAAGCCGCGTCCACCGTAGCGCGCGTTTGCTCCTTGATGTCGATGGTGGAGTGGGTGCTGGAGAATTCGCTTAGCCGTTGCTGCGCCTGTTCAAGGTCGCCCTTGACATTTTGCAGGCGCCTTTCGATGAACAATCGCTCCTGGTGGGCCGACGACGTATTTGTGCGGTTCACCAACTGGTTCAGTTCATCCAGATAACCCTGCGCGATATCGCGTGCGCGGACGGGATCGGTATCGGTGACGGTCAGTGTGATTACGCCGCTTCTTTTATCATCCACGATGGTTGTGCGGCGGGCCAGACACTTCGCTGTATCGATTCGGTAGCGCTTGTGATAGACATGCTGCAGATCGAAGCGATCGATGAGGCGCGCGCTAACCGAGCCGCTGCGCAGCAGATCGATGAACAGCGAGGTGTTGCCGTTACCGCTGAGAAGGCCGCCTGCCAGGGCCTCGAGATTGCCCAGTGCTCCGCCAGGGTGGCCTGTCAATGCGGCCAGGACGGCGGCGCCGCCCATGGAATTGCCGGGCGGCATGATGCGCGCGGTGGATTCATATTGCTTTGGCAGCAGGAAGGCAATCGCAAGCGCCGTTACCAGCGCGATGCCCGCCGTGCGAAGCAGCATGCGCCGCTCCTGCCATAGCAGGGAGGCGTTGGCTACCCAATTCGGAACTGCCGCGAGGACATGCGCGTCATCCCCTGCAGAGGAGGACATGCTCCCGGCGGCCGCAGTCGGGGCTGCCTCCCGCGGAAACTCATCCTGCGAATTGGAAGGAACACGATTCACGTTGCTCATAACAAACCAGCCACGCCCGCAGTGATGGCTATCGACGAGCCGATCTGCGCGACAGTCAGCAAATTGCGCCAGAAGACCGAAGCACCGATGATCTTCTGCGGCACCACGACGACGTCGCCCGGACCGAGCCGCGTCGCCAGTACATCATGGTCGAAGAACGACGCCGACCCCCGCCCGACGACGGATCCATTGGCCCGGATGATGAAGATGTTCCTCGTGTTGGCGAGCTCCGTTGCGCCGCCGGCGCGCCTCAGATACCATTCCGCCGTCTTATTGGGAGCAAACGTTATCGCTGAGGTGTTATAGACTTGGCCGCTTACCAAAACGAAGCCCGGCTGCTTGGGAATGCGCAGCACATCCCCGGCGCGCACCTCGATGTCGGCGGAGGTATTCTCCCAACTCGCGATGTCGCTGCCGATGTGGATCACCATCCGGCCGCTGGCGGGCTGACTCTTCAATCGCGCCAGTATCTGATCTTGCTGCTGGGCGATCATTTGCAAGGTTCCCGATTGGTCGTTGGAGCCAAGGCTGGGACCGACGCGCGCGGCTGCAGAACTGGTTTCGATCTGGCGAATCAGTTCTTCACGGCTCTTTTCTTCCAGCCGGCGCACCTCTTCCCGCAGCAGCACCGCCCCAGCCGGATAGCTAGTGGCTCGCAAACCGCCGGCTCGGCGCAGGATCGAACTTAGCCGTTCGCCCTGTTGAATTCCATAGTTGCCCGGATGGGCCACCTCACCCTCGACGGTGATCGACGAGCCAATATCGTTCCATCCTGTAATCTGGTGCACGGTCAGCACATCGGCCGGTTTGAGCCGCACATCCGCACCAGCGTTGTCATGAAGGACAGCATCGCCAATGCGAATCGAAACGCGCTCGCTGACTACATCGCTTCCCTCAACCATGCGGTAACTGGTCAGGTCCGCGCTGTCTAGCAGGGCATCCCGTTTGAAGCCGCCTGCCATGCGGACAAGCTGCGCGGCGGTCATGCCTGCCGAGAGCGCGTAGGTGCCGGGCCGAAGGACTTCGCCAGCCACAATCACTCTAGGTGCGTCGGCCTCATACCGGCCGTGAATGCGGATGGTGTCATAAGGTTGCAAGGCGATGTTATAGTTGCCAATCAAGGCATCGGGCAGATTGAACTCGATGGTCTCAGGGTGCAAATCCGGCGCGACAAGCCGCACGATCTCGGCACTGTCCGCAGGTTCCGGCAGCAGATCCTGGTAACTGTGCAGAGCATCGGTCAGGCGCATGCCATCGCGATACGACACGCGCCCAGGCCGAACAACGTGTCCCTGCATATAAATGACGCGCTGGCTGTAAGGCAGAATCGGCGCAACGCGGACGCGGTCTCCATCATTGACTGGGAAGGTTGCTATGGCCGCCCGCGCGCTTTCCGGGCTGCCGACCGGTGGAATGTCAAGGGTGACCGTCTCCCGCTGCCGATTCGCGTCGATGCGGTCGATTTCAATGTGGCCCAGTTCCGCGGCCACTGTTGCGCCCCCCGCATCCTCCAAGACCATACCCAGCGTGGCCTTGCCATTCAGTTCGTAGATCGCCGGCCGCTTGACTGCGCCACAGACGGCAATCTGCGCTCCGGCAGGAGGCGTCAGTACCGTGTCGCCGGATTGAAGGCGATCTTCAATCTGCACGCCGTGCAACAAGAAATCGTACAGGTCGATCTCGCCGATCAATTGCTTGCCGCGATAGTGGCGCAAAACACGCAAAGACCCGACGCCGGTGGGTCCGCCCGCGGCATAGAGCGCATTCAATGATGTAGAGAGCGAGCTGATATCGTAAGCGCCCGGCCTCTGCACATCGCCCACAACATAAACACGAATGCTGCGCAAGTGTGCAACCGTGACCGCTACCTGCACATCGCGATACTGCGGCTTCAGCGCTTCTGCGACCACGCCCCGCACCCGCTCCAGCGTGAGCCCAGCCACCTGCACTGCGCCGGACTCCGGAAGCGCGATGCTGCCTTCGCGATCGACCGGCTGTACAAAGCTGTGTGAGATTCCGCCCCAGAGATCGATGGAAAGACTGTCGCCAGGCCCGACGACGTAGCCCGGCCCTGCCGGAACGTCGAGCGGCGTCTCGCGCCCACTGGGAGCAAGCTGGTTGGTTTCAAACCCATCGCGGTGCAGAAAGACATCGGAACCAAAACGCTTCAGTTGGCCGCCCTGTTCCGGTAGCTGTGTGTACAGGTCGCGAAGAGAGAGCAGGTTGTACGGCGCCGGCTGATGCAGGACTTGCGGCTCGCTGGTGGTGTTTTGCTGTGAGCTGGCGGGCTGCTCTTCCGCGCCAGTGCGCGTCCTGTTTGCGCGCATCGTGCCCGGTCCAATTGCACTGTCGATTCCCGGGTTCGACTGCTCAGCGAGGCCTTGGGGCAATGTGCCGATGGGCAAGCCGGCTCTCTGCGCGGCGAGGCTTGGCATTGGCGACATCTGACGAGGTGAGAGGCCCTCGTTTTCGTAATCGGCGGCGAGATAGCTTTGCAGGTCGGAGTCCGACACATATCCCCGCGCGCGCAGGAATGTTGTGATGTTGGCGCGAAGTTCCGGGCTCGATGCAATTTTGCTGTACAACATCTCGTCCGTAATCGAGTCGGCCTGGATGGGCGTGCCTTGTTGCTGCGCCAGGTCCGACATCAGCGACTTCAATTCCACCAACGCATCGGGCTGCGCCTGCAGAATGGCGAAGATCTGGCTGGTGGAGAGGGCCGAAGGCATACCGAGGCTTTGAGCAACCCCGCTGCCGGTATCTGTTCCGGTTCCCGACGCTGGACTGATTCCAGTGTTGAAGCCCGATCCCGCGGCCTTTCCGGCAACGGCATTCGCGGACTGGCCCGCGTTACCCAAGCTATTTGCAAGCTGCGATGGAACTGACGATGAATCGATTGCTGCCGACGAGTCCTGCTGCGTCTGCGCGTGCATGTACGGGCCCAGTGCGAACGCAAGCAGGGTTCCTTGCAGACCAAGACGCCGCAGCGCTCGAAAGGACGAGTTGGGCGAAGTGATCATTGGGAGAATTCATTTCTGTACTGCCGCCAGAGGATTGACTCGAAAAGATAGCGAAGCCCTTCCGTTAGATGAAAGCGCAACCTGAAGAATATGAAGTGAAGCTCTCTGTAATAACGCTTCGCGCGTGCGAAAAACCCTTCGCCTGCTACCGCATGGGAAACGGCCTCCGGTAAGCTACGGGGCAGCAGCGACTGGCGCAACGAACGCTTCGCGGGCAATCCCGCTGCCTCCATTTCTTCTTGCAGGAGAAGATAGAGCTTGCTTCCAGGAAAACTCGTCAGCACAGTACGGCTGCCGTACAGGTCCACCCAGCGGCCCACGCCAAGAGGCAGCCGATCGACCGACCACCAGGTGAGCGCCCCAGGCGCAAATTGACCCATCGCATGCGAGATGAGATGAATCACTGCTCCCAAACGCAAATAGGCTTCCGGTTCGCTTGAAGATTGCTGCTCCAGCCTGGTCCAAAATGCATCGTCGCCGTATCGCGCGATCACATGGCGGCGAAACTCGATCAGGTGTGCGGTGCGCGAGAACTCGCTGCACACGTGCTTGTAGAGATGAAGCGCTTGTCTCAGGAAGAGATCGACCGGCGAAAGAACCGGCATGATTACGCCTTGGAAGCGCAAGCTCTGCGAACGGGAGAGGAGCGATGAACGGCTGTGGCTGACAGGCTCAAGGTGCAATTCGACCGAGCGAGTTAGGTCCGCGCTGTACAATCCATTGAGCGATGACGGCCGGCCTTCGTTCGCCTTGAACTCCCAGCTTCTGCCACTAACAGCACGTAGCCGGTAGCCGGCATCCTCGAGGATTCGACGCGCCTCATTTGCGCTCTCATCCGATACCAGAAAGTCAAGGTCGAGCTGTGACCGCAGTTCCAGCTTGGGCACGGAGATAGGCCACAACGAGAAGCCCTTCAGCACGGCGTAAGAGAGCGCCGCTTCCTGAAAACGTTGCTGGATTGCGATCGACTCGGCGATCATTTCATCCATTCGTTCGGAGTTGTCCGCGAGGTTTTGCCGCAGGCGCGCAATTACCGGCCATGGGAGCACCTCCACCAGGCCAAGTTCCTCCGCGCGATCGAGAAAATACAGCGCCAGCCCGCTGGTGTCCAACCAGCGCAGCAGGTCTTTCCAGTCCTTGCGCGAGAGATGCAGTAAGCGTGCATATTCCGTCCGCAAGGGATCGCAGAAGAGCAAGAGGACCGCCTCGCGCAATTGAAATGCACGGCTTAGCGAGTTGCCGCCGGAATTGGCGTGGATGGAATTCATGGCGTCAGTGGGTGTACATCTCCGGTTCGCCCAGGCTGCCTTCCTGCGGCAAGTGGCGCAAATAGAGCACGATCGACCATATTTCGTCGTCGCTGAGTGTGTTCTTCGAACCCGGCATGCCGGAGGGCCAAATTCCGTAGTCGATAATCCACTTCAACTGGCCGTCGGTATAGGTCTGCACGTCTTTCCCCGCCAGCGACGGCACCGGCGGCGACATGTGATCCGCAAAGGGCACTCCGGTGTTCTGGCCATCCAACCCATGACATGCAACGCAATAGTGCGAGAACGCCTCCTTGCCGTCGGCGACGCCCGCGGCATTGTCGTTTAGCGGATTCTTCTGCGATTTGTTATGCACGAAGATTTTGTGCTTTGCCCACGTCATAATCGCCACTTCTCCTTTGCCCGGCGGATCGGCTTTGCAGCCGGCGAGCAGCACAACGAGCGAAGACGCTCCGAGAATGGAAAGGACGGTCCGTAACATGCCCTTACTCCACGACGTGCAAGGTAAGTGTCATCCCCCCATGGCCGGATCCACAGAAGACCGAGCAGTGGCCGACAAAAGTGCCGGCCTTTTCGGGCGTGAAGGCAAGCTCGCTGGTCTGGCCCTTGCCGACCTTGGTCTCGATTCCGAGTTCCTTGAAGCGGATCCCGTGCGCCACATCGGCGCTAATAAGCACCAGCAAGACCGGCTCGCCCTTCTTCAACGTGATCTCGCTGGGTGAGAAGGCGAATCGCTTGGCAGTCACTTCAATGCGGCGCGGAGAGGGCTGAGCCGCAGCGGTTTGCACAAACATTGGCGCGGCCAGCAGCATTGCGGCAAGGATCGCGGACCAAGCGAACTTGAACTTCATGGGAACGTCCTCGACAGGGAATTTTGGCGGCGCCGTGTCACCTACCTCACTCGGAGCCCCGAAGCCTTCCTGCGTGCCGTGTTGCGATCCGCATTCGATCCATCGGCGCAAACCAGGTCGCAGAGCTACAAGCTGTTCCGACTCTAACCACGGCACGACAGCGAGTTGTCATGTCTCTGTAAGTCGAATGTAACCGCATTGTTGCAGCTTCCGTTTGTCGAGAAGCTTTCGCAGAGGTGTCGCGAGGCGGCGTGTGGCTTCTGTCTTGCAGTGCGGCAGAGCGGGGTTGGGGGTTGGCGCGCAAAGTGACAATCAACTGACAACTGAAAGAAGATCGAGGGACACATGGCTCTGCGGTATGCGCTAAGTTTGCTCGTATGTTGCGTCCGGTTTCCAGTCTCGGGCACCGCGCTGCCGCATGTGCAATCCGCTGTTTCGGGTTGGCGCTCGCCGTCGCCGCGATTGCGCATCGCGGCTCAGCGCAGGATACGCCGCTCGTCTCGGGAGGCATGGGCTTCCTCACCAGCACCAATGGCGGCAGTACCAGCTACTATCCGATCGTCGAGCCGCTGCTTGCAGCTCCCCTCGGCCAGCGCGTTCTCGTCGAGTCGCGCGCGGCAATACTGGAGAGCTTTTCGCCAGATGACGGCAATCAGCCAGGCTACAGCCACACGCACTTCATCGGCGTCACTTACATGCAGGCCGATTACATTACATCGCGCCACTTCACTATAGTAGGCGGCGACTATCTCATTCCATTCAATACCTACAACGAGCGTCTTTCGCCAATCTGGATCGGCAACTTTCAGGATGGTCCGCTGATCGCGCCTCTAGGCGTCTTCTCAAGTGGCAGCGGCTTCGGGGGCATGGCGCGCGGCAACGCCATCTCGCGCAACGGCTACTCGATCGACTACACCTATTTCTATTCGATTCGGAGCGGCAACGAGCAGTTCACGGCTCAACGCGGAACAGGCGGCCGCGCCAGCCTCTACTTACCCGAGAAGTGCCTGGAAGTGGGACTCTCCTATGATCGCCTCTTGCAAGGAACTCATGAAAACTTCTATGGCGCTCACGCCTGGTGGGAGCCCAAGGACACCTCTTTTCGCCTGCGTTCCGAGTTCGCGCGCGGTCATCATGCCCAGGGCTACTGGGTCGAATCCGACTACCGCACACATGCCTTCGGCGGTCTTGACAGCGCGATTGGCCGTATCGAACCGGTCTTCCGAATTCAGCAGACCTTCCGCCGCGACACCATCGTCAGCGACGGCCTTCCGCCCGTGAATACGCAACGCGCCGACTTTGGCCTCGATTACAACTTGCCGCATAACACCAGGATTCTCACCAGCTATGCGCGGCAATTCTCCGCCACGGGCAATCGCAACGTCTGGGAAACGGGAATCGTTTACCGTTTTCTGTTTCCCGCCTGGAAAGGGAAGCAGCCATGAATTCGAAGCATTACTTACTCGGAGTCCTTGTTCTGGCATCGGCGTCCGCACTCGCAATTGCGGCACAGCAGAGCGGCACGCCGGCAGCCACGCCCGCGAAGAAGTCCGGCGCTCAAAAGCAGACCGTTCAGCCGCAGAATGAAGGAGAGCGTGCCTTCCAGCAGCACTGCTCTCGCTGCCACTCGGCGCCGGAGGGGTTCCCGCCCAGCATATCAGGCACAATCGTGCGCCACATGCGCGTTCGCGCCGGGCTGAGCCAACACGATGAAGAAGCGCTCCTTCACTTCTTCAACCCTTAAACTGACGTTCCTTCTTTGGCGGGAGCGAGTTTGAGTCTGCTGTGGTGAATCGGTGAAGTCGCATTGTCAGTAAATGGGGTGAGCATCGGGCTCGTAAGGCCGGCCGAACTTGTTGAGATGCTCTTGCTGTTCCGGGCGGCCGGCTCGGATCTCGCCGAGATCGGCTGCCTCTCCAGCAACATGGACGCGGCGCGTGAGCTGATCGAGGACACTCTGCTTCTGCCCTTCGATCCACACGTGCAGGTCGTAGTCCCCATCGGGAACATCCTTCAAGCGAAACAGACCGTGCGGGTCGGCGACGCTGTAATACGGCGTAGCCAGTGCGATCACGACCGCACTCATCTCCGAATGAATGTTGCAGAAAATGTAGGAGACGCCCTCGCGCGAGAACACCACGCTGCGTGTCGAACCGGCCTCATACAGCCCGAGGTCGAAGCGCCTTCCGTCGAAGAGCGAAAAGACGTTGTGAAAGAAAGGATCGGCATTTGGAAACGCGACGCTGCTGCCCACAGGCACAACCAGCAGATGCGGCGTGAACATTTTGTTCTTCTGCAACAGGGTGAAGCTGCCGGGTGTTATGCTTTGCGCGGCGCCGAGATGCAAAGGGTTCAGCCAAATCACCGCCGGCGGAGTCTTCTCCTCCTTGTGCGCTGCATCGCGCTGCGCCGGCGCAAGCGTGGCAACCACTTCAGCTTGCCGCACAGGCACAGCAGGCGTCTGCGCGTCTATCCGGCTGAAGCAACCAGCCAGCAGCGCCAATCCAAACACTCGCCCTAAACTTGCGCGCACCATCAGAACTTGTACCCCGCGCCAATGCCGATAACATCGCTGAAATTCGTTGGACCAGTGCTGTAGTTGGTCCACAGCCGCCTGTACTCAAGCGAAAAGAGCAGATATGCGCTGGGACTGAATATCGCGTTCGAGAAGAAGGAACGATTTCGCGCGAGGCCCGCATAAGACGGCGCGCCCGGAGACCACATGACCGCATTCACCTCTTTGGCGAACGGGTTGTCGGCGCCATAACCCGCGTTCATCTCCAGCCGTTGACCCGCTCTGGCCTTCAGTTGCGCCCATCCGCCAACATCGTCCAGCGCTCGCACAACTTCATTCGAGCCTTCGTAATAAAGGTAGTAGTTCACATATCCACCGCCGCCAAGTCCGGCCAGCGCCTGCCCGCGATAAGCGTTGGCTGTCATCTCAAAGAATTTGGCCAAAGGCATTCGTAAGTCCACTGTGCCTGCCCATGCATCAAAACTATCGCCGTAGCCGGTGCGATGCGGGCTGAAGTATCCGCCTGCGCCAATCGCCGGTCCCATGCCGTTCTCTCCATGCAGGAATGCAATTCGTGCCTCCGTTCCCGGCCAGCGGCTGCGTTCTGTTTGGGTTACCGGCGAGGCACTCGAAGTTGACTCCGGCAACTGCGGGTCGAAGGTATCAATCAAGGCTGCCTGTGTCTCGATGCGCGAGGAATCCGTAAGCGCAAACCGATGGGTCACGCCGATCTGCGGACTCCAGGTCCAAAGGTTTCCCGCCCACGCCAACTCCGGCTGTGCGACGGCGACCAGAGAGGATGGCTCGTTTGGCTCGAGGATGCTGCGATCCAACTCGACAAAGGCCTCCGTGCTTTGCCAATTCATTGCTGCATGCGCAGTGCGCAGCCGCAGGAGGCCGCTGGCTGCATAGCTCGACTGCGCGCCGTTCGCAAAGAAGTCCACGCGAAGGTCCGCATGACTGGTGGCGCCGTAGAGGTGCGGCCCGCGCGCATCCAGCCCCAGCACGGTCTGCTGCAACGAAAGTCCGCTGCTGCCGGAACCTGGGATCGCGTAGGCTGGCGAGGCGGGAATGTCCACCTGACGCGTGTTCGCGAAGCCATTGAACAGAACCAATCCAGTCACAGTTAGTGGATACTTCGATTGAGTTTCCACCTTCGTCGCGTCATGCGTCGCGATCTGCGACTCCTCGACTGCCTGCCGCTCTCGAATCTCCTCCAGCGTTGCAGAAGCCCCGGAGGAAGACTCCGCAACCGCGGGACCCCCAGGCGCAGTCTGTGTTGCCTCTGGAGACGCCGCCTTTTCCGCCGCCATCTGCTGCTGCAACGCAGTGAGTTGCCGGCGCAGCTCAAGCAGTTCCTTCTGATAAGCATCCATCTGCGCTTGAGCCTGCGCCACGGCCGCCGTCAAACGATCGATCTTCTGTTCTGCCGTCTCCGGCGCGGTCGCCTGCGCGGACCCGGTTTGCGCGCGCAGGAGAACGCTGTGGCAGCCGAGAATCAGGAGCATCGCGGTCATCACAAGGCGTTCTCCCCGCGAAATACCTCCGACGATGCGCGCTCGCTCACCGACTTCTGAATTGACTCTCATTCTCATGGCGTCAGCACTCCGCTCCGTGGACGGTTGGCATTGCTGGCCGATTCCGGCAAGTGCCTCGCTACGGTCAGACGAAATATGGTCTCTCCTGCGCGGCTGCTTACCAGCTTTACGCCGCCGTCATGCTCGCGCGCCACGCTCCAGGCAAGAGTAAGACCCAGTCCCGTGCCCTTTTGTCTCCCTTGGCTCACAAATGGATCGAACAGGCTCTCGCGAATTCCTTCTGCCACGCCCGGGCCGCTATCGACGATGGTCACGCTGACGGCCTTGTCTTCCGCGCTCAGTGAGACTCGCACCTCGCGCAGCCCGGAGCTCTCGCGCGCCGACTGGCAAGCATTCAGCAAGAGGTTATAGACGGCTCGCTCCACCTGCTTGGTGTCCACCGCCGCCGTTGTGTCGGTGTCGAACTTCTCTAGCAGCAGTGTTACCCGCTCCGCGTCCGGATGCGTCTTCACCAGCGCCATCGCCCGGTCGACAAGCGAGGACATATCGGTTGGCACCCTTTGAAGAGCGGCTCCCGTGCGGCTGAATGTGAGCAAGGAGTCCAGCATGTCGGCTGTCCCATTCACCGCCAGCCGTATCTCCTCGAAGATCTCAGCGCGCTCGCTCGATGGGAGTTTCGGCGATGCTAGAAACTCCGCATTGGCATACACCGCGGCGAGATAATGGCGCAGATCATGGGAAACCGAACTCGCCATGCGTCCGATCGTCGCCAGCCGTTCCGACTCTAGCAATGCACGGTTCGTCTTTTCGATTTCACTGCGCATCTGCGCGAATACGCGGCTCAGGTATCGCACCTCCTGCGGGCCATCCGCTGGGAGCGAGTGCTGGCGGTCGCCTTCGCCAAAAGCTCGAACCCCAGCAGCAAGCAGTTCCAGAGGCCGCGTCACCATTCGCGCCAGGAACAGCATGAGCAGGGAACCAGCGGCCATCGCCAGCAGGCTCACCCAGAAGATCAACCGGTTGATATCCCGTTCCGCGCGATCCGCCGCATCGAAAGATTTCATCACCACCAGCTGCAGCGGCGTGCCCGCTCCGGCGTTCAGGTTCTTGCTTGCCGCCAGATATCGCTCCTGGCCAATCATCGCGATGCCCGAACTTCCGTCCCTTTGCAGCGAAGACGCCATCCCTCGAAGAGCAGCCGATTTTTCGTTTGAAAGAGTACTCACTATGACTGCATCGCGCTCAAAGAAAGCCGCGTCGGCGCCCGCGCCGCGGCCCACTTCGCGAAGGAATCCCCGGTCGATGGCAAACCCGCTGATCACGTATCCGAGCAGCGTCCCAGCGGCCGGGCTGCCGAAATAGAGCGGCCGCACGGAATACTCAAAGAGCCGCCCGTCGCTCAGGAGATAGTGCTTGGAGGGGTCCACGATTGCCGTTTGGAGGTCGCGCTTCAAAGCATCAGTGTTCCCCGCGCCCTGGGCGTATGCAGCCTGCACCCGGCGGTCGCTGTCAGCGAGAGCGAAGAGATCGTTGCCGCTGATCTTCCAAAAATCCGCGGCATCGTCCGCAATAGTCCGCGGATCGTTCGTTGTCATCAGCGCTTTCAGGCTGGGAAGAGCGGCCATCAAGGCATTCTCGCGCTCCAGCGCAGCCAGACGTCCCGCCTCGAGGTCCTGGAAGGTCTCCACGGAGTGCCCCAGGTCCGCCTCAAGGTTTGCATGCACCTGGCGCCGCAACTGGCTGCCGATGATATACAGGCTTGAAGCCGTGGTGCCGGCGATAATGAGCACCAGAGAGGTCAGTAACAATACACGTGTCCGAATCCCCGGCGCGCGTTTCTCGATCGACACTGAATCCTCTCTCCTATGGGACGAATCTGTATCCCGCGCCATACACGGTCTGCAGATGGCGCGGATCGGCCGCGTCCAGCTCCAGCTTTTGCCGCAGTTTGAGTATCTGATTATCGACTGTTCGCGTGGTTGGATAGCAGTTATATCCCCACACCTCGTTCAGCAGTTCCTCGCGGCTCAGCACTCGCTCTGCATTCTTGACAAAATACTTCAAGAGCTTGAACTCGTGTGCCGTCAGTGTAATGGGTTTTCCCGCGCGCCGCGCACTCATCTTGGCGAAATCGATCTCGCACTCGCCAAAGCTGCAAGTTGCGGCCGCGGCCACGGCAGTCTGCTGCTGCGGCCTGCGCAAGGCAGCCTGCACCCGCGCCAACAGTTCCCGTGGGCTGAACGGCTTGGTCACATAATCGTCCGCGCCCAATTCCAGCAGCAGCACTTTGTCCGCCACCTCATTGATCGCGCTGACCACAATGACCGGCACGCCTGGCCGCTCGGCCTTCATGATCTTGCAAAGGTCGCGTCCAAATATGTTTGGCAGCAGCAGGTCCAGTATCACCGCGGACGGCGTGCCGGAGCGGAATGCATCCAACCCTGCCTGGCCATCGCCGCACTCGATCACTGCGTAGCCTTGTTCGCGGAAGATTCTTTGCAGCACCTTCTGCATGTGCGGGTCGTCTTCGATCACCAGGATTTGCGTCCGCGCAGCCTGAGCTTGAGCATCGATAACACTGGAATCCTTTACCGCCTTCTCGCTTTGCACCATACCCTCCATTGTCATCCAATTACTTTTTTGCTGAAGCAAAATGCCCTTGAAATGACAATGTCTTGACATTCGCTTGACCGGACGATTACCTTTGCCCGGCCTTCAGAAGTCGCCGGCGCTTCACCCGCAAACATAATATCGCGCTTTACCTCTGATGCGAACCTCCGAATACACCGGATGAGGGATCGCTATCTTGCCGGTAGCCCTGGCGGTCGGGCCGGCAACAGGCCGGCCGGTCTTTGCCACTGCCCGCTGCCGGCGTCCGACTATGGCTGCACAACTGCGCGACGAGCCGCTGGCCCAACCAGGAATCCGAAAAGAAGCGCCGCCGCCAGCGCCAGCGCGGCAATCCCAACCAGCACCCGAGGGTATCCAAGTTCCGCAAAGAGAATTCCCGCGCCCGCCGTGGCGCAGGACTGAAGAACCGCATTGCAGAACATCGTCATCGCCGAAGCAGAGCTGCGCTCCTCGTCCGTAACCTTGCTCATCAGCAGGTTATACAAGCCCGGTGAACTCATCCATTGCGTTGCGGAGAAGCTCAGGTAGAGTGCTACCGCGAGCCCCCGGTCTTGGGTTGCAGCCAGGCAACCCATGGCCGCGGCTGTGGCAACCTGTGTCGCGACGATGCCATTCACCAGGCCCAATGCGCGGAAGACCAGCGGGGTCAAAAGCACCACACACAACTGAATCATCTGCGCCGCTGAGAAGATAACTCCGATCTGCGCCAGCGGAATATGGAGATTCTTCGACAGATACACATTGGCAAATGGCGTAAAGGAGGCCAGCACGGCCGTCCACAGCGCCATTGACGGAAGGAATCGCAGCAAGAAGGGACTCATCTTCCAATGCTGTTTCCCGGTCTTATCTGGAGTCTGATGGACGCTCCCTTGCAATGGCAGCCGCAGACGCAGCAGAGGAATCAGCCCCATCGCCGCAATAGCGGACGCAACCAGCAGGATCAGCCGCTTGACATCCGCGGCTTGCATCGTCATTCCAGCCATCTTGAGCCACTGAGGCAGATAGCCGCATATCACGCCTCCCAGCGCGCTGGCGCCGATGCTCACCGAGAAGATAAGGCTGAAAGCGGAGGCCCGATTCTCCTCGGTCGTGAGCCTGGCCAGCGCTGGCAGAAAGCAGACTGCCCAGATGCACATTGCCATCCCGGCCAGAAACGCCAAACAGATCTGCGCCAGCTCCCACATCATCGAAGCCCGCGCCGCGCCCAGCAACGGCGCGGCTATCATGCAGAACACCAGCATGGCGCGCAGCCCGATCTTGCGAGCGAGCCAGCCTGCCGGTAGCGTTCCGGCGACAGAACCAAGCGTCAGCGCGCCGCCTACCAGACCGATGGTCCGCTCATTGAAATGAAAGTCCAGCAGGTAGAGATTGAAGAGGAAAAAGTAGACGGAAAACCCGAAGTCGAAAAAAAATGCAACCGCAAAGAATACCCAGAAGTTTTGGCTGAGGTTTTTGTCAAGAAACCAGGCGACCGGTCTCCACTGGATGGAGATACCGCTGGCGCCGCCGGCTTCGGTTTGCTCCGCCTCAAGCAGTTGCTCCACTAGCGCCCCTTCCGTGCCAGCGTTTCCAGCCGCTGCACCGCCCAATCCAGATTGCTGTATCGCAGTTCAAAGAGCTCCGCTGCCAGCAATCGCTCCAGGGCGGCGTACTGCACGGCCAGCGACTCAGGCGACCCGTAGAGCACCTGACGCATGGAATGGCGCGCCACGTCCTTGCGATACGTCACCAGCTCCGCGGGGCCGGGAGCGCGCCGGTTGAGGAACACCAGAAAGTCCACCCGTGTTGTCTGCGCGCAGATCATCTCCGGAAAGAACGCCGTAGGCAACTCGATCGACGGCTTGCCCGCTGCCCTCGGAGTAATCTCTAGTCCCTTTACTTCGGGAAACAACTCCGCTGCCGACGGACGAAAGCGCACTTGGTGGCAGTTACCGGTAACCAGGCGATCCTTGCCATCGTTAAGCAGAAAACTCGCGTCGTCCGAGACATAAGTCCATCTCGCGCGCGCACAAGCATAGGACAAGGAAGACTTGCCTGCGCCCGAGTCGCCGCACAGCAGCATTCCCCTGCCCTCGAACGCAACACATCCAGCGTGGACAGGGGTCGCGTGACGGGTTGCAATGTGGCAAAGCGGCGCGGATCCCAGCAGAAAGTAATTCAGGTAGCTGCGATGCCTTAAAGTCGCCCGCGACAGCGCGATCTGTGTCGTGCACGCATCCAGATTCGTGATGCTGTAATTGTCGGAATCGGCAATGCCGATCAGCAGCGGCAACATAATGCGGACGGCAGGCGCTGGAGGACACTCCACCGCATCACCCTCCACGACATGCACGTCAACCCGGATAGGTTTCGTATCGAACTGCTTCTCAAAGATGCCCCATAGGTCGCGTGCCTGCGACAGAATCTCGAGTGAGTTCGTTGCCAGCGCAGTCGGAAATCCGAGAGGATAGAACATCTCCCGATGTAACACCTCAGGAACCTCCAGCGAGTGCCTGGAAAAGTCGAGAGGCTTCTCCACTTCGCCCGCCAACTCTATCTCTTCAATCGTCATCATTAGGATTCCTTTCTGGCAATTTGCGGAAACCGCGGCCCAGAGAGATCGCGCGGCGCGGTTCGTCAGAACCGATACTTCATCGCGAACTGGATAATGCGCGGATTTGCCGCCGTGGAGGTGATCACGCCAAACGAAGGACTCAGGTTGGCGGGACCGTTTGGGCCCACGGCAAAATCGAGACTGTTATTGGGATTGGAGAACTGGGGAGTATTCGTGAGGTTGAAGAACTCGGCACGAAAGCGGAAGCTGCTTGACTCGGTCACCGGGAAGATACGCTCGACGGCCATGTCGATGTTATGCTGGCCGGGGCCGCGCACTAGGCCGACGCCGCTGTTGCCGAAGTCTGTATCTCCGGGACCACTTCCGTTCAAAGCTTCCGGCGCGATAGTAAATGCGCTCTGGTCGAGATATCCGTTGAGCACTCGCGAATAGAGCGAACCCTGCGTGGAGGGATTCGATCCCGTGCGCTCGGCCCGGTTCTCAAAGTTGCCGTAAACCAGGCCGGCGTTGTAGTCGAGCACCGTGATGGGGCTGCCCGATTGGATCACTGAAATGCCTGAAAACTCCCAGTCAGAAAGTAACTGCCGGGCCAGCATCGGCGTCTGTTGAAACTTAGGCGCAGCCCACGTGAAGTTCATTACTGCCCTCTGATCGCGGTCGAAATCCGTCAACCCGTATGCCTGGCGCGGATTGTTCTGGTTGTTGGTCAGGAGCCACAGCTCGAAGACATCGCTTCCGCCCGATCCGCTGGTCTCGTCCAGAATCTTTGACCAGGTGTAACTGCCGAGAAACTGGAGTCCATGACCCATGCGCTTGGTGATGCTGCATTGCAGAGAGTTATAGTTTGCTTCGAATTCCGTGCCGGAGAAGAGCGATCCCGTGGCGATGCCCGCGAAGGGAAGCCGCTGAATCACATTAGCCGCTGTATTCATGGTCGTCCCGTTGATCGGGTTCTGCTCGCTTGCCAGTAGTGCCTGGTTGAATTCGACGCTTCCCGGCGAATGAGTGGTGTGCGCGCCCACATATCCAGTCTCCAGAAGGAAGTTCGTTGCAAAGACATACTGGAGGTTCAGGTTGTACTCCTGGGTGTATGGGTCGATGACGTGCGGCGACACACCGGAGGTGTATGCGCCGCCGCCGGCAATGCGCGGCTGATAGATGGGGTAGCTTGAAGCCGGCGGCAGCAGAGGGTCAAAGGGGTTTTGGAGCGTTGAACCGGCATTCTGAGGGCCGAAAGAGAGTTGCTGCAGCGAGAACGGCTGCTGCCCAAGTTGCGATTCGGCAAAGCCGCCCGAAGGGCGATCGTAGTAGAAGCCGTAGCCGCCGCGGAGCAGGACGGTCGGATTCCGAGTCAGCTGCAGGGCGAAGCCCAGGCGCGGCGACAGATCGTGGTAGCCGGTCGACCAAAGACCGGCAGTCGAGGTCTTGGTTACGCCGGCGGGAACCGGACCGGGAAAGTTCGCGGGCAGAGTATAGCCGCTGAGCGATCCAGCGGCCGGCACCTGGGCGGTCGCAATTGCCGGATCGAAGCTGGGCAGCAAGCCATGAATCTCAACCGGCGGACCGAAGATCTCATAGCGCAGGCCGGCGTTGACAGTCAGCCGCTTGGTGAGTTTGATGTCGTCCTGAACGAAGGCCGCCAGGTCGGTATAGCGCTCGTCCTTGCGGAATAGGCCTGAGCTTCCCATGCTTTCGGTAACATTGCTCGCGCCGATGGAACTGCCGTTTTGGGCCGCGCTCTGCCCCAGCAAGAAGTCGTCGAAGGTGCCGATCTGCAGCAGTCCATCGGAACTATATGGCGCGTCTACATCCACTTCGTGCCGTTTTATCTCCAGTCCAAAGCGCATGTTCTGGCGATTGCGCGCGCGGGAGACGATGTCTTGCCAAATGAAGCTGTTGGTGTTCTGCCACTGCGACGGCGTGCCGGCATCTCCGGTGGTGAACAAGCCGCTGATGCTCACACCGGGCGCCACGCCCGCCATTCCCGTGGGCGTACTCATGCCAAGATCCGAGGCCATGATCGGGTTCATCACCGCGGAGAGACCGTTGAAGCGCATAAAACCGAAGCGAGCCACGTTGATGAGGTTCGAGTCAATGACGTGCGTGTCCGCGAGAACGAACATCGTGTTCCGGTCGACTTCGTTTGTGCCCCAGCCAGGCACATTGGCGGCATTCGGAGAAAAGGGTTCGCTGGTGGGCGCGCGCGAGTAGAAGAACCTTCCCGAGAGCGTGTTCTTGTTACTCACAATCTGGTCGATGTTCATGCTGAACTGGCTCTCTTTGTAACTGGCAGGAATGGCGAAGGTAGACTGGCCGACTGGAAGCTGCGCCGGATCGGTGGCCGGCAAGTCGATCTGCGGATTGGGAACGGCAAACCGGCCGCCGCTCAGTTTGAAGTTGAGCAGGGCCAGAGCTACGGGATTGATGTTGGAGCCATCGCAGGCCACCTGCGTTCCGCCAGCGCTGGTCAGGTATCCCGCGGCATTCATGTGGCCGGTAGGACAAAACTGGGCTCCCAGCGTTGCGGCGGAGCGGTCGGAGGTAAGTTGCGGAAGAATTGCCGTCACCGCGGTTCCCGCGCCGTTGCTCGAATACAGTCCCTGGTACTCGGCGAAAAGGAAGGTCTTGTCCCTCCGGATTGGACCGCCAATCGATACGCCGAACTGGTTCTGCTTCAGCGTGGGGCGCGGCTGGCCATCCAGATTGAGGAAGAAGAGATTCGCGTTGAAGATGTTATTGCGTACAAACTCCCACGCGCTTCCGTGGAACGTGTTCGACCCGCTCCTGCTTACAAGGTCTACGTTGGCTCCGGCGCCCCTTCCATAGGAGGCGTCGTAGTTGGCGGTCTGCACCTTGAACTCCTGGATCGCGTCCGGCGCGGGAATGGCGGCGCCGACTTCTTCACCGTCATTCGCTGCGGAGTTCTGCGAGAGATTGTTGGCGTCGACGCCGTTGAACTGAATATTGTTCGAGGTTGTCTTGGCGCCGTTGGAGGTAACATTCTGCGTTCCCCGGCCAAGCTCCGTGGCATCCGGCAAAGCCACAATCACGCCCGGCGAAAGCCCGAGAATCTGGGTATAGTTTCGGTTGGCCAGCGGTAGTGACTGGATCGCTTCCTGCTCCACGGCGCGTCCCAGTGTCGAGCTTTCCAGCTCGGCCATCTCCGCCCCGCCTTCCACCACCACATTCGCACTTGCCTGCGTAACCGTCAGCGTTACGCTCAAGGAGCTTGTCTCGCTCACCGTCACCGGAACGGATTTCGAGACGCGCGGAGCAAATCCCGCAGCCGTCACCGTGACTGTATAGCTTCCCGGCGGCAGCAACGGAAACCGAAAGACGCCTTCCGCCGTGGTGTTGACTGAGCGCGATGCCTGTGTCGCCTCATTTACCGCCAGCACCTCGGCATTGGCGATCACTCGATTGGAAGGGTCGTACACCACGCCGGAGATGGCGCCCGTCCCCGGCGTCTGCCCGAAGGCATTGACCGCTAGAGCGAGCAAGCACATCATCCGGACTCCAAAACTGCGTCTGAACGAAATGGCGCTCATTCAATTGTCTCTCAATCGTCTTTCTCAAGGATTGACCTTGCGTTGAGAGCGATTATGAGGAGATCGGCGCCGCGACTTGTTACCGATTTGTCACTCCTTTGTACCTATCCATGCAGCGTCGCCGGAAGCCTTGCGCGCCTTCACTACCTCTACTCTCCAGGCACGTTCAATCTGGTTTCGCAAATAGTCGATACACGCCATGCGCGCCACCGCCAGCTTGGTGTTGCCGTACAGATGAATTTCAGTTTTGGACGGTGCAGGCCTTCGATCTTGTCGCTCTTCGCTTCTCGCTCCAATCATCTCTTGCCGAACCGCATCACTACGCCGGCGCCGATGCGGAGATTGTTCTGGTGGTTATTGGTTCCGTTATCGAAGGTGGTGAGCAAGTAATCGGCCTCGATGAGGCGCACGGAAAAACGGAGACTGGCACGCAGGTCCAGTCCTCCGCCGAGGTTTGCGGCAAAGGCCGCGCCCGCGTTCTGGGCGGCAGGATTCGTCCCTTGAACCAGAGTTCCACTGAAATGCGCCAGGCCCACCAGCGCCTGCCTATAGGGCTGTACGAGCAAGCGGCCCAGCCGCGGCAGATAACGCCCTCCGGCAGTGAATGTGCTCAACGTCAGGCTGTCGCCGGTGCCGGCTGCTGCGCCGGGGTTGGCGAAGGCGATGGTCTGCGTTGTTAGCGGCGCGGCGTTGACGGTGAATCTCTGCGCGACCATTATGGCTGCGGAATAGGTGCTTGCCGGCCTGCGTCGCGACGATGGTGCATGTGCCTGACGCGAGAAAGGTGGCCTGCGTGCCGGAGACCGTGCAGGTGCTGGTCATGGTGGAGGCGAAGCTGACCGCCAGACCGGAGGTAGCTGTCGCCGTTAGCGTCAGAGACGTTCCTACCGTCTGCGCGCCGGGATTGGCGAAGGCGATAGTCTGCGCGGTGAGCGGCGGGGCAGTCACAGAATCGGTGTTCAATCCTGTCGTGCTGTTGAAGATGAGTGTGCTGGCATTGTCGGGTGTGTAGTTGGCTGAGAGCGTATCGCTGCCGATTGCCAGCGCTCCGGCAGGGATCGACAGTATGACGCCGCCGTTGCTCAAGGGGGCTACCGCGGATGTGTAACCACTTAAATCACAACCGCTCTAAGCCCGACAGCAGGCTGTTACTAAGTTGGCGCAGGTCCGCGGAGCGCGCCTCGGCCTTGCGCCGCTCCTGGTCGGCCACTCTGGCCCGCCATAACACGCCCGCGACCCCAGCGATCAGAGTTATAGCCAGTAGCGCCGCGGCTGCCAGGGCGATCCGATTGCGGTGGATGAACTTGCCGGCCCGATAGCGAAGCGTGCCCTGGCGCGCCCCCACTGGCCGCCCAACGAGCCAGGCGCGAACGTCGGCGGCCAACTGCTCGGCGGTAAGATAGCGCTCGCGCGGCTCCTTGCGCAGGGCTTTCAGCAGGATAGCTTCCAGATCGGCGTCCAGCCGCTTGCCCTGCCCGGCCGCTGGAGACGGCCTGCGCGGGGGCTCCTCGCAGATCGCGCGCAGCATCTCTCCGGTGCTGAGTTCCTTCAACTCATAGGGCAGCGTTCCAGTCAGAAGAAGATACAGCAGCACGCCCAGCGAGTAAGTGTCCGAAGCGGTAGTAATAGAATTGCCCAGCACCTGCTCCGGGCTGGCGTACTGCGGAGTGAAGGATTGGTATCCCTCGCGAGTCAGTTGGCTGCCGGGAGCTCCGGGCGCGGGTGACAGCAGCTTGGCGGTTCCGAAGTCCAGCAGCCGGGGAGCGCCGTCTGCCACCACCAGAATGTTGTCCGGCTTCAGGTCGCGGTGGACAACGAAGTTCTGGTGGGCGAACTCGACCGCTTCGCAAACCCGCAGAAACAGCGCCAAGCGCTACGGCTGCGGTGGCCAACATCGGCAACACGGCGCTGGAGTTGAGCGCCATGACGCTGTCGAACGCGAACCTCACGATCGATACAGACCTGCCGCCAGCAGTTCCAGTCCGCAACCGCGTTCCTCGAACAACTGCTCCACCTGCCGAAACCCAACGCCCTGGCGTTGATCCAGGCCACTCCCCGCTACACAAATACCATGACTCTACCGTTTATCCGGGCGGCGGGCCGGGTGCCCCACCCTCGCCGCGTGTCGCCGCGGCGACTCGTTGCTGCCAGGGTGGGGTAGAACGCACCGCGGCAACAGGGAAGATACGCACCAACTTAAGCGCCGAGCCCTACTTCGCTGCCTGAATGGACTCGATATGGACGCTCTTCTTGGCATCGTCGGCCGTAGCGGTTACGCTCACGTGGTCGCCATAGAAGGCCTTCACCGCTTCCGGATTGTCGATGGTCCAGACGGCCTTCTTGGCCTCATCCACAAACACCGGGGCCATGCCGCCCTTGATGCACTTCTTGACGCACTCGGCGCCCGACCCGGCGTGCTTGGCGCCGCACATCGAGTCGGAGATCCACCCGTCGATCTTGGTTGAGCCGGCCGCAGTCGCCGTCAGCGCCAAACCGGCAAACAGAAGCGCCAAAACACTTTTCATGAGAAACCCCCAGGGGAATGGAAAATCTCGATCAAATACCATCATGCCCTACCGGCCGCGATTCGGCAAGACTTTTCGGCTCTCAGGGCTTAGGGGGATAGGCATACTGCCCGTGCGATTCCTGCTTGGCGGGCAGGCTGTTGCGCCGGGCTTCCACGTTCTTCAGCAGCGCCTCGTAACGCTGGGCCGCCGCGCTAAACCGCCCCACCATCTCCGCTGTCTTGATCAGAAATCCCGGATTCTTCTCCCGGATCGCCTCCAGAATGGGTGAAAACTTGGCCAACAGGAAGAACCCCTCCGAGTTGCAATCCACAAACAGCTCCGCCGAGACTGCTCCGTGCAGCACCATCGCCGCTGCCATCTCCCAGTAGGTAAGCACCTGGCGCAGCCAGGCATTGTGCGGGTTGCCGGGATTCTCGGCCACGGCAAAGAACTCCTCGGCGGTGGCCGGCCAGAACTCGCCGGTCATCCACGCGCGCGCCTTGCGCATCTCCGCTTCGGTGCGCAGCTCATAGAGCCTGAGAATGATTTCGGCATCCGCTGGCGTGGCAAGCATTCGTTCCATCGATAGGTCTCCGCTGCCCATATTACTCGATTTAGCCGGAGAACCGCATCCCCATCGGCGCGGGGCCGCCTGGCAAAGCCGCGCCGGCGAAGGCAGCAGGATGGCGCTGGGCGCTTTGGCGGCCTCTTATCAGCCCTCAAGCAAGCCGGCACGATGGAAGAATGCGAGACCAGGCTCAATTCCTTCTTGAAGCGCTTCTTGCGGCAGAGCAGGAAACTCGGCCTCCATCGCATCCAGAAGCGCCTTGTGGTCGCGGGTTCCGTCGAGCAGCTTGAGAAAGCCGCGCACAACGGGATCGTCGAGTGTCACTGTGCCGTGCAGGAGAGTGGTCGCATTCGCCCGGGTCCGCGCTTCCTGCCTGGCGCAGGCGCTGGCCCTGGGCCGCGCCGAAACCTCTCCAGCGACCGGGGCTCTCCAAGCATGCAGCTCGACCATCTTCGCCACCACCAGCCGCATCAGCAAGGTGACTCCGTCGCCATCGAACGCAAATCCGGTTGCCGCAATCCGCGGCTCAAGCTCGTCAAAACTCAGCACGCGCGGCCAGGCTGCCTCCAATACTTCCAAGAGCGCAATCGCGCCGGCGTGGTTCGATTCCATCTTGATCCCATCCGCCAACTGGAAGATCGTTGCCCCGGAGGTTTCTCCTGGCGTCGACTTCACTGGTGAAGCAAGCAACAGCCGGCGAAGATGCTCAACCGGAAAATCGCGGCGGACGATGTGCTCGGCTCTGCAAAGCAGCGTCTCCCGGTACCCGCGCATGCGCGCGAAATCCAGCATTTGCTCTTGCTTCAGGATGTCGTCGCCCGCCGTCCTCGCAAGCGCGGACAGCATGCCGGACCGATAGCATGGATCGGTCGGCGGAGGCAGCACCGCTTCGCTCAAGTACTGTAATCCATGGCTCCGGGCGTGCTCCACAAACTCGACGAAGCGGACCGGATGGTACGCGCCGCTCAGTTCATCGTGGTAAGTGACCTGCGGGCTGCGCTTTTCCATTCTCGTCAACTGGTCCTCAATCAGCAAGCGATAGGCATCACCTTCCGGTCTGGCCTCAAGCAGGAAGCGAAGGAACGCGAGCCCGCCGGAGACCCGCCGCTCCGGGTCTTCGATGTCACCAACCTGAAACAGCATCATCTCGCGAATCATCCTGCGCAGATGACCGCCCGGCAGCGCGTTGTAACTGACAAATGCAACTCCGTCCGGCGTCAGCAACTTGCCGCAGAGCGCCAGCAGCCCTTCGCGCGCCGGTTCCGGAACCCAGGCGTAAAGCCCGTGCGCAACGATGTAATCGAATTGGCCGAGTTCCGTCCCAACGCCGAGCAGGTTGCTCTCAAAGAGGCGCACGTTGCGCAGGCCGAGTTCGCGAATTCGCTCCTGCCCGCGCGCGATGGGCAAACCAGCCAGATCGAATCCAACAAACTCGCTGCCTGGCACGGCATACGCCATGGGGATAAGATTCGCGCCCTCATTGCATCCGATCTCAAGCACGCGGCATTGCTCAACCGGCGCCGGTGAAAGCCCATGCAGAGTCGCCATAGCCGCCAGGCGATCGGGATGCGTGTAGGGATGAGGAAAACTCGGGTAGGGAACTACATCGTAGGGGTCTTGCTCCGCGCGCATTGGCAGGCTCCTTGCCGGGGTTCATTTCAAATGGTATCGGAGCCGCGGGCTTCACTATTACGCCGGCTGCAACGCCTTCTTTCCGCCCTTCCTCGCGGCAGGTTTCTCAATTACCGGCCCATGCGTCTCCGCCGTCGGCGGCGCGGGCGCGTCACCAATCCGCTTCGAGTAAGTGCATGCCACAGCACTTTCCACGGCACCGGCGCCCTTGGCCGCGCGCTTCTTGTGCGCGCTCGCTTCCTCGGCGCTCTTCTTCTTGTTGGGGCATTCCAGGTAGATGCCCGAGCGCAGCGTCTTCTCCACCAGATACGGGCTCTTGCACATCGGGCACGTCTTGGCCACCGGCTTGTAATTCGACGTAAAGCCGCACTTGGGATAATTCGTGCAGCCCCAGAAGATATTGCCTCTTCGCGCCTTGCGTTCGGCCAAGTCGCCCAGACCGCACTTGGGACACTTCATGCCTTCAATCAGGTTCTGCTTCACGTACTTGCACTTGGGATAGCCGGAGCAGGAGACGAACTCCCCGAAGGCTCCCTGGCGCAGCACCAGAGGCTTGCCGCAGAGCGGGCAGTTCTCGCCCGTCGGCTGCGGCACATTCTGTTTCTGCTGCTGTTTCTGGCTCAGCTTGCGGACGGTCTTGCAGGGCGGATCTTCGCTGTAACCAGGGCAAGCCATATAGGGCCCGAAGAGCCCGCGCCGCAGCACCATCACGCGCCCGCAGTTATCACAGTACTCTTCCGCCTCGCTCGCATCCTGGGCCTCCTGCGTATTCAGGTCCGGCTTGCCCGCGGTGTTCTCCTTGGTAAACCCGCAGCTCGACTTATCCTTCTTGTCGTATGCCGAACACGCATAGAACGTACCAAACTTGCCCCACTTCAGCAGCAGCGGCGACCCGCACAGATCGCAGGTTTCCTTGGTCCGCTTCTCCATCCGCTTGATGTTTTCCATGTTCTTGCCGGCATCCTTGAGTTCATCCTCAAAGTAGCCGTAGAAGCCCTTCAGCAGATCCGTCCACTTCTCGTGGCCCTCCTCGATCTCGTCCAGCTCCTCTTCCAGCTTGGCCGTGTAAGCAACGTCGAAGATATAGGGAAAGTTCTTCACCAGCAGGTCGCAGACCACCACCCCGATCTCGGTGGGATAAAAGCGGCCGCTAATCTTGGTCACATACTCGCGATCCTGAATGGTATTGATGATCGAGGCGTAGGTCGAGGGCCGCCCAATGCCCCGTTCCTCCAGCACCTTCACCAGCGAGGCCTCGTTGTAGCGCGGAGGCGGCTGGGTAAAGTGCTGCTCGTCTTCCAGTTTTTCGAGTTCCAGCCGCTTCACGTGGTCCAGATCGGGCAGCTTGTTGGCGTTCTCGTCCTCCTCGTCCTTCTTCTCCTCCAAAACCTCGTAGACCTTCAGGAAGCCGTCGAACCGCACCACCGAACCGCTAACGCGAAAATCGTAGGTCTTGCTCGTCTTCTGAGAGAGCGCCGCAATTCTGGCCGTGGTTACATCGAAGACCGCCGGAGTCATCTGCGAAGCCACAAACCGCTGCCAGATCAGCCGGTACAGCTTGAGCTGTTCCTCGGTCAAATAGCGGGCTATCGACTCCGGCGTCCGCGCGGCATCCGTGGGCCGAATCGCCTCGTGCGCGTCCTGCGCGTCCTTCTTGCTCCGGTACAAATTGGGCGTCGCGGGCAGATACTCCGCCCCCAATTGCCTGCCGATCCACTCCCGCGCCCCGGCAATCGCCTCCGGCGCCACCCGCGGCGAGTCGGTGCGCATGTAGGTAATCAGGCCAACCAAGCCCTCCGCGCCCACATTGACGCCCTCGTAGAGCCGCTGCGCCACGCCCATCGTCCGCCGCACGTTGAAGCCCAGCTTGCTCGATGCGTCGCGTTGCAATTGGCTGGTGATGAAGGGAGCCGCCGGCCTTCTCTGCTGCTCCCTGGACTCAACCGAAACCAGCGACCACTTCGCCTTCTCCAGCGCGGCGACCACCTGCTTCATCGATCTATCATCCGCCAGCGCATTGGCGATGAACTGATCTTTTCCGTCCTTATCCTTGCCGTTCGTCACTCGCGCCGGCTCCCCGTCAATGCCGACAAATCGCGCCTTGAAGCTCTCATCCGCCCGCTTCTCCGGGTGGAGAATCGCGTCCAGCGTCCAGTACTCCACCGGACCGAAATCGCCAATCTCGCGCTCCCGCTCGACGATCAGCCGCACGGCCACCGTCTGCACGCGGCCCGCCGACAGCCCCCGCCGCACCTTTTCCCATAGCAGCGGCGATATCTGGTAGCCCACCAGGCGGTCCAGCACGCGGCGCGTCTGCTGCGCGTCCACCAGATTCTGGTCCACGTCGCGAGGGTGCTTGAAGGCCGCCTGAACGGCCTTCTGCGTAATCTCGTTGAAGGTCACGCGGCGAATCTTCTTGCGCTCCGCGGCCGTCTTTCCCAACTGCAGCGCCAGGTGATACGCAATCGCCTCGCCCTCACGGTCCGGATCGGGCGCCAGATAAATCGCATCGGCCTGCGCGCCCAGCTTCTTCAACTGCTCCACAATCTTCTCTTTGCCCGGAGACACGATCAGCTCGGGCACAAACGTCCGCTTCTTCAGTTCCACGCCAAGATCGTTCTTGGGCAGGTCCATGATGTGCCCAACCGAGGCCCGCACGTCGAAGCCCTTGCCAAGATACTTCTCGATCGTCTTCGCCTTGGCGGGGGACTCGACGATTACCAGTGATTTGCTCATTGCCATCCTTATTGCCTAAACCACTCTACCCTGTCCGGCCTGTTTGACTCACAAATGCGGTTTTCCGATTCTCCCCAGAGGGGTCCGGATTCTACCCGCGGGCCCGGCCGCTCTCCCGTTCCGGGAAGAAACCACCCGCAAAGGTTGCACACTACCACGGAACACCGTTTCGTTTCCACTCGCGGCAGGTTCTTTCTTCCCGCGCCGTCCCATTTTCGGGGCGCGCAGAAGACCCTCAACCGGAGAGAATATCTCGGCAAAATCCTGCAGTTCAATCATTTCCACAGGAATGAAAGGCCGGGCGGTGCATTCATTTCGCGCCGTATTCGCGAAAGGGCGTGAGACCGCGAACTCCGAACTGAAAGCCTCTCTCCCATCCTCAAAACCATGGGCCCGCGGGTTGCCGTCGAACACGTCCGCGCCGCATGAAGCGCAGGCTTAGGAATCGAGCGTTGGCTTCGCCTGCCCGTTCTGTGCCTATTTTGTGCAACTTTTGAGTTGTATACAGAGGGAAATGCACCAATTAAGGTCATTCCAGTTCTGAAATCGGGGATGGTGTCCGGCGGGTAATGCTGCGCCAATCCTCGGCTGTTTGTGTCTGTTCTTTTGGAGGCGCATATGAAGCGTTTTGGCCTGTTCATTGTTGCTATCTTGGCATTCGGGCTGGGTGGGGCGGCCAGGGGCAGTGCGGACGGCCTGATTGTCAACGGGTCGTTCGAGAAACCGTCCCTGAGTGCTGGTGGCTGGACCATGGTCCCCAACGGGACACCGGGCTTCGGCTGGGCCACCACCGATTCCGCTGGCGACATGGAGATCGACACGCCTGGCGCGATCGGGGGTTCATCGGCATACGAGGGCAAGCAGAGCCTGGAGGTGAACGCCTACAACCCCGAGGACGTTTACCAGACCATTACCGGTCTGACCGTTGGGAAGACGTACTTGCTTTCCTGGGCCTATGGCGACCGCCCCGGCTCCGGCGATGAGGAGCTACAGGTGTTCTTTACCCCCACGACGGACCTTACTGACGCCATCCCCGTGGCTACCGACTTCGATAATCTGGACGGCAGTAACCCCACGCTGCTTTGGTTTCCGAATTCCGTGGTTGTGACCGCGACCAGCACGACCGAGGTCTTGAGCTTCAACGGGGTTTACGACAGCGGAGTGACCAACAACGGCGGAATCTCGTATGGCAACGAAATCGACGCCGTGTCGCTGATGGCCACGCCGGAGCCTTCCACGCTGCTTTTCTTCGTTTCGGGTCTGGGATTGCTGAGCCTTGCGTGGCTGCGGCAGCGGCCTTTGCCAGTCTTCAGCAGGCTCTGAGGAGTGATCCGAGAGCGGAGCCTCCGGCGCCACAGCCTCCTGAAGCCGTAGAAAGGGGTCTGAAAGAGAGATGCGGCTGCCTCCGGCTTGGATTCAAACGGCTTGCTTCAAGAGCAGGCAGGCTTTCTCTTCCAGGCCGGCAATCTCACTAAAGAGCAGCGAAGCCGAACGGACCTTCTCTTCGATGCCTTTCATCGTTTCGGCTTCCTTGAAGAGCAATGCGACCTCCGTAAACCTGGCGCCGGATCGATGAAGGATCCCGGCTGCGCTCTCCAGCGCGGGCGTCCGGGCTATCTTCGCGCCTTCTTCAAGAAAGCGGGCGTACATGGGGCGGAAGCAGCCGCCGCCGGTGCCGCCGATCTCGATGAAGACATAGAGATTGAACAGGTTCATTCGCAGCTCTTTGTCCTTGAAGATCGCCGGCCATTGCAATAACTGCTTAGCCGTGTGCCGCAGTCCGGGGATGCCGAAGTTCTTGATCGGCGGATTGAGTTGGGCATCGACGATCTGTGCAATAGACGCCGCGATATCCCCGCTGCCCGGATTGCGAAAGCCGGCAAAGTCGAACTCCAGGCGCAGATTCTTGGGAGGAAAGGGCTTGTAGGGCGAGCTTCTGGCCTTGGCGAGCTGCTCCAGAGTTACCGGCGCATAGAATCCCTTCTTTAATCCAGCCATTTGCGGGTCCATGTCGGAGGCCAGAACGGTGCGGCCGCCGTCATACCCGCAGACCACAAAAGCGTGGCCGCCGAAGTGGTACTCCTGCGGAAAATGAAACCAAGGCAGAAAGCCCATATCGCCGCCTATCATGACAGGCTCTTTCCGAGCCAGCTTTTGCAACAAGGCGGCTTCGGCCTTTGGCGCGCTGGAGGTGCAGACCTCCCGAATCCCGACGCCGGTCCTCGATCCGAGATCCTGGTAGAAGTTCTTGGGGTTTGCCCTGCCGCCAACAAAGATGTACGTGCCCGAGCCCATCTTCATCTGCCAGTAAATGAATCCCATTCCGGCGCCCAGGCCGAGCAGCATCTCCTCGGAGAGTGGATGGCCGGCATAATGAAAGATCTTGGCCAGGGAATTGGTGACGCAGTGGCAGCCGTCGAGGGCGGGGCAGTTTGGGAAGGGCTCAATCGCTGAGCGAATGCTCGGGGTCTTCATGGTGAGCGGTAACTCCTCCTGCAAATTCAGAGCGCGCTCACATGATAAATCCGCCCGAGAAGCGTCGTCCTGAACCGTTCGTCAAAACCTTCAATCTTCGCTTGCCGGCGGAGCCGCTTCCTTGGCCGGGTCGAGCGTGTGAAAGCCTTCCGCTTTTGCCGCTTCAAGCAAGAGCGGCGAGGAGGAGACGAAGATGATCTCCGTGCCTTGGAACATATCGCGAGCCACCAGCGCGGCGGCCAGTTGCAGCGCATCGGGCCAGCGCAGCGCGGTGCGGTCCAGAAGCTGGCGCGCGGCTTCAAGCACCGCCGGGTTCAGCGGCTGCTGCACCATGCGCGCGGCCTCGAGGCGCAGAATATCGAGCGCGGCCGTGGCGTCTTCAGCGGAGATGCCGCCGGCCCGCTGACGCCGCCGGACGACCGCGTATACCTCAAGGGGCGTGGAGGCCGAGATCAGCTTGCGGTTGTCCTCGACGGCCTCCATGAGCCCAATAAGGGCGTCGGTGCCTTGCTCCTGCACAAAGAGCTTGGCAAAGGCCGTGGCCTCAAGGAAGTAGCAGCTCACAGGTTCCCCCGTTCCTCTTCGATGGCCTCGGCGATGGAGTCGCCATGGACGGCGACGGGATGGAAGCGCTGCGCCTCCTCGGGAATGCCGGCCTCGGCGCGGTTGAGGCGGATGGTGGTGGTGGGATAGGCCGGGGTCTTGGGGTTGGCGATCTTGCTGGTAAGCACGACGCCGCGCTGAATGGCCTCAGCCAGCACCGCCTGGCGCGACTCGGGGTGCTGATTCCAGCGGAAGGCCTTGCGCGGCAGGAAGGAGTCGCGAAACCACTTGAGGGCGATGAAAGCATGCCCGCCCCGCTCGGCCTCGGCCAGCGCGGCGCACAGCTCCTTGACGCGGGCGTCCAGGTCGGCGGGAATCACGGCCTCCTGGCTGTCGTCTTCCGCGTCGTCGAAGGCCGGCTCGACAGCCGCTCGCGGCGCGCGGATGGCACGCGGGGCAGCCTCTCCCTCGCCGGCGCGCTCAAAGTAAATGCGCACCTCGTCCTCTTCCGGCGACCACGAATCGGCCTGCGCATTGCGGCGCTTACTGCGGCCATTTTCGCCGCACAACTCGACGATGGCCTGATAGCCGGGAGGCGCCAGAAAGCGCAGAGCACGCGCCAAGCCGGGGTCCGCGGAAAACGCCAGTTCGTTGAGGGCTTCTTCAATAATCTCTTCTGCGTCTGGAATGCTCAGGTTGGTTACATCTACGCTGCCCTGTGCAGCTCTTGTCGATTTCATGCCGTTCTTCTCCGAGATACCGCGCCCTTCGCCTTCCGCGCGCCACAACCTCTCCGGCTGGCTAGCCGGCCCGATTTCGGAGTTCGGTTGCTCCGCGCACCGCCGACGAAAAAAAGCGGCCTGATTCTAAGCCTGCCCCATTGCCTTGGAGTAAACTCCGGCCCCTTAGGGCAATGGTTCAAGCGTCTGTGGGCTGAATCCGCGGGCTAATGCCTATATCCTGCAACTGAATGCGGCCCGCGTCGTCTCCCCAATCGATGTAAGGCGATCCATGGTATTCATTCGGCCCTTATCCAATCCGAGCCATCTTCCATTTCTCTCTTTTTACCCCACATGGATTCGAGAAAGACTATAGCTAATCCCTGGGTTCAAAGCTATGCACCCACAGTGTACCCTAGAATGCCCCGGTTGCGCTGCCGTCCGGATCAATTTCGCGCCCAGCCGCTCCAGGCGATCCTGAATCCGGGGAGAAGCGGAGCCAGGAACCCAGCAAATTTGCTGTGAACCAGAACTCCAAATCGTGATTTGCTTTCCGGCGAAATGAGCCGCCCCATCGCAAACGTTTACAATACTTGCAGTCTTCGATGGCAGCCCCGCGCGCGTTGTGCCTGGCAACAGGCGGCGTCGCGGCACGGCCATTTCCCCCGGCAAAGGAGCCTCATGGATCGCCGCGATTTTCTCAGGACCACTGGAACTCTGATTGCGGGCGCAACGGTCGCTTCGGGCATGCCCGCCGCCGGCTATGCCGCCGAATCGGCTGCCGCCGCTAAGGGTCGCACGGTGCTGCCGATCAACCGCAACTGGCGCTATAGCCCCAAAGCCACGCCGGCGGCCCGCGCCCGCGACTTCGACGACTCCGGCTTTGCCCGCGTCACCGTGCCCCACACCAATATCCGCGAGCCCTGGCACAGCTTCGACGAGAATTCCTACGAGTTTATCTCCATCTATCGCCGCCGCTTCCGCCTGCCCGCCGCCGCCCGCGGCCGGCGCGTCTTTGTGGACTTCGAAGGCGTCATGACCGCCTCCACGGTCTGGTTCAACGGCGTGCGCCTGGGCGAATACAAGGGCGGCTTCACGCCTTTTTCCTTTGAGCTCACCCCTCACGTGGACTTCGATGGCGAAAACCTCCTGGCCGTCGAGGTCGACTCCAGCGAGCAACCGGAGATTCCTCCCTTCGGCTATCAGGTCGACTACCTCACCTTCGGCGGCATCTATCGCGAAGTCTCGCTGCGCATTGTCGCGCCCAACTTCATTGAAAACATCTTCGCGCAGCCCAAAGACGTGCTCTCCGCCCATCCCGCAGTCGATGTGCAGTGCTTCCTGTGGAGCGCCAGCAAGAACATGGAAGCCGGACTGAGCCTGGAAGCGGCGCTCTACGACGGAGATCGTCTGCTGGCCAAGACCACGCAGGAGCTCCCGGCGGGCGAGGACCAGGGAAACGTGCCGCGTACCCTGCGCCTCGACAATCTCGGCGCCATCCAGCTCTGGGATTTGAAGACACCGAAGCTCTACCGCGTCGAAGTCCGTCTGCTCCGCGGCTCCCAGGTGCTCGACAACGACAGCCGCCGCATTGGCTTCCGCGAGGCCCGCTTCACCCCCCAGGGCTTCTCGCTCAACGGCACGGTGGTCAAGCTGCGCGGCCTCGATCGCCATCAGACCTTCCCCTGGGTAGGCCAGGCCATGCCCGCCCGCGCGCAGCGCCAGGACGCGCTGATCCTGCGCAAGAACCTCAAGTGCAACATCGTCCGCACCTCCCACTACCCGCAGTCGCGCCACTTCCTCGACGCCTGCGACGAGATTGGACTCCTGGTCCTCGAAGAGATTCCGGGCTGGCAGCACATAGGCGATCTCGCCTGGCAGGACATCTCCGTGGACAACGTCAGCCGCATGATCCGCCGCGATTGGAACCGCCCCTCCATCATCCTCTGGGGCGTGCGCATCAACGAGTCGCGCGACAACCACGACTTCTATACCCGCACCAACGCCATGGCCCACCAGCTCGACCCCACCCGCCAGACCGGCGGCATCCGCTACTTCCAGGAGTCCGAGTTCCTTGAAGACGTCTTCACCATGAACGACTTCGGCTTCCCGCTCAAGGCGCCCAATCATCCCCTCTATCTGAATACCGAATTCGTCGGCCACACCTATCCCACCAAGACCATCGACAACATCGAGCGGTTGCGCGAACACACCGCGCGCCACGCCCGCGTCCACGATCAGTTGGCCTCCGATCCGCAGTACGCCGGCGGCATCGGCTGGTGCGCCTTCGACTACAACACCCACGCCAACTTCGGCTCCGGCGACCGCATCTGCTACCACGGCGTCTCCGACATTTTCCGCGAGCCCAAGCCCGCCGCCGGGTTCTATCGCTCGCAGTGCGACCCCGAGGAGGAGGTCGTCCTGGCGCCCGCCTTCCACTGGGCGCGCGGCGATGAGAACCAGAGCTTCACCAGCGCCCTGGTCTCTTCCAACTGCGATCATCTCAAGTTCTATGTAGCCGGCAGGCTGGCTACCGAGGCCGATCCCGACCGCAAGCAGTTCCCGCATCTCAAATACGCGCCCTTCACCGCCGACCTGGGCAGGCATATCGAACCCTGGGGCGATCTGCGCATCGACGGATTCATCCAGGGCAAGCAGGTCATCTCGCGCAGCTTCTCCGGCAAGGGCGTCGACCAGAAATTCATGCTGCTTCCCGACGACACCAAGCTGGTTGCCGATGGAGCCGACACCACCCGCGTCGTGCTGCGCGTTGCCGACGAGTTCGACGCCATCCGCCCCTTCGCCGCCGACGCCATCCGCTTCGAACTCACCGGCCCCGCCGAACTCATTGGCGACAATCCCTTCGCGCTCGTCGGAGGCCAGGGCGCCGTCTGGATTCGCGCCACCGAACAGCCCGGCAAGGTCAGCCTCACCGCCCGCCACCCCATCCTCGGCGCCCAGCACGTCGAGTTCGAGATCGCGCCCGCCCCGCCCGAAGCAGCCTGACGCGGCGGGCGCGGCGCAAGTGCGGATTGGGACGTGTTTCAGCCCCCGTGTGAATGAGGTCGCGGCCCTCGAAATCGGTCGCAAGTTCCGTGCCGAGGGGCGCACCCATTCCGCGCCGGGGAATCCCCCTTGATACTCCCCGGCTTCGATTGCTGTTGACTTCGGCGGCCTTTCCATAAACACTGAGCCAGAAACACTGAGTTTGTCCGGAGGCTCCCCCAGCCTCCGGGATGCCATTCGCAGCCTGCTGTTGTTCCACACGGGAGCCGGCCTGAAAGCATCGGACGCGGCTCGGTTACATCAACCCAGCGGAGGGAACGATGTCAGCCGACTTGCAGTTTCTGGAAGAGTGGATTCCTGAGAGAATGGACCCCGGAACGGTCTTCCTGCTTGAAAACCAAGCCAAGCTGGGCCATGCGCAGAACCCGTTCGCCGCGGTCATGTCCTGTCCCCGCTGCGGGACTCTGGGACTGATCACGCGCCGCCAACTATGCGGCGGAGAGACGATGATCTGCGGCGGCGACCTCTGCTCGGCCGAATACCGGCTCGACGGCGAGAGTATCTGCTTCCGCAAGGCGCAATAAGGCGCGCCCCAATGCCGAGTCGCGGTTTGGTTCGGCAGGCGCCTGCTGGCTTGACGCCCCGTCCTTTGATCGTCAGTTGCCTGACTGGTGGGGAGATTCCCGCCGTTTGCGCTCCGTGCGATGCCCCGTTGTTCGTGTGGCGGGATCGAAGCGGACTCTGGACTGCGGGTTTGCGAGCCAGCAAGTCCGCTGCCTCAGGTACGATTAGTCGTGTAGGCCAAGACATCAGAGCCCGGATGGCGAAATTGGCAGACGCAGCGGACTTAAAATCCGCAGGCCGCAAGGCCGTGGGGGTTCAAGTCCCCCTCCGGGCACCAACAAAACAAACGAGTTATATGCAAAATGGCCTCCCATGAACGGGAGGCCATTTTCGTCCGGCGCCTGTTTTGGTGCATGTTGTGTCACGAAGTGCTTGTTGGCTGTACGAGACGCTGTGAGCATATCGAACTGGGAATGGGGAACGATTACGGCATCCCATTCGTTGATGGCGACGCGGCTGAACAGGCGCTTTCGGCTGAGTGGCGAATCGAAGTCGCGTTCGGTAACGGCAAGGACATTGGCTGAGGGCTTGGCGCAGTTCCCTGAGATGGGGCGCGTTGGCCGAGTTGAAGGAACACGGGAATTGGTCATATCCAAACTCCCTACATTGCCGCATATCGCATTGCCGGCGACACGGTGCGTATACTGCGTGTGTTGCGCGGCGCACAACAGTGGCCGGACGAGATGCCGGAAATACCTGAGTAGGAGCGACTCTTCGTCCTGGGCATGCTGGTTAATAGGCTTACCGCCGCCGGGCTGCGGGTGATCGTGCAGATGAAGAGGGCGGCGTGAGCCGGTTCAATCCCAAACCTCAAAATCGAAATGTGGGGCACCCGGCGGAGGCTATGGGAATCGGCCAGATGCAGATCTCGCGCCTGGAGAAGCGCAAGGATCCGCGCCTGTCAACGATGGCGCGCACCGTGGCGGCGATGGGCGGCCACTGACAATGATCTCGGCCTCCCCGGACCAGGAGCCGGTCGTGCTCATCCCCTCTCATCTTGCAGAGAAGCCAACGCGTGGTACGAAGCGGGCTTGATGTGGGGATTTGCGATCCCACACATCTCAAAAGCGAGATTTGGGGCACTTTACACCTTCACCCGTGGGGAGTCGAGGGTGAGGCACCCAGATGACGGGGAGGGTGGTTGGAGAGTAGACTTGGTCGCAATGCGTGGCGCGTGGTGCCTTTCCTTACCCGATGTACAATCCTCCTTTTGGGATGCTTAGCAACCTGACGCGTTGCCGAATTCAGGGATAACGATTTTGTCGGACGGTGCTCAAAAATGGATACGAAGCCGTACTTAGAGTATCTCGACAAAGAGATGACCATTATGGGCATCTTGAGCGCCGCTTCCATAGCGGCGCCTGCGGGAATACTCAGTACCATAGTGAGCAAGGACGGTTCCTTGACGACTGCTTTATGGAACGCAGGCCCTTTGTTCATCGTTGCTGCCTCAGTGTTATGCGTGGCAGCGGCATTCTGCTTCTACAAAGAAAGGTCGCAATTGGCGTGGTTATATGGCCAGATCTGTTTGACCGAGGCTCTCAACGAGAACGAGGCGGTACACGCAAGATTGCGCGAGTGGCTGAGCCAAGCCGACTCCTGGGAATCATGGTGGCCTTATAGTTGGGGATTCACATTCCTTGTCACAGGTGCTGTCGAATACTTATTCGCATTTTTCTTCCTTCTCGTTCCACCTCGTTGGTCTTGGCTTTCCGCTCACGTGCACTTGTTCAAACTCTGCTGCTTCCACGGATGTGCCGTTGTGGCTGCATTGACGATAGTGCTGCAATACTACGTATTGACCCGATACAAATTCAACGACGATTATTGGGGCGAATTTCGGTCGGATGTTCTCAAATTCTTGATGAGGAGGGGTTGATGACGGGAAAACGTCCGCTGCCCCACGACGGGGTCTATACGCGATTGAAGCCTTCCTCAATCCATGGCGTGGGAGTGTTTGCGATTTGCGACATCCCCAAAGGAACATACATTTTTGAACCGGATAATGACGATACCGCCTTCGTTCCTGCAGACGGTATAAGGTCCTTGTCACCCGAAGTGCGTCGGTTATATGAGGACTTTTGCGTCCTCGAAGACGGGGTTTACGAATGCCCATCGAGCCTCAATAAGCTGACGCCGGCTTGGTTTCTGAATCATTCGAAGAGTCCGAATGTTTCGGCGGACTCCTCCCTGAAGTTCTTCGCAATTCGGGATATTGAGGCCGGAGAGGAACTGACCGCAGACTACGGTACTTATAGCGAGAATGAATCCGATATTAAATTGGACTGACTTGGTCAACATTGGAAATATGCGATGCCCGCCGCTCCTTGTACACTGAAATGTCCCCCACTTCGTGGGCAAGCGTTGAGGAGGCCCCATGGCATCGATCATTCTTCCCGCAGTTCCGTCGGAGTCGCGGCCGGGGCGGTTTGGCGTGTATGGCGGGCGGTATGTGCCGGAGACGCTGATGGCTGCGCTAGTGGAACTGGAGCGCGAGTACGGCCTGGCCAAGGCGGACGCGGCCTTCCAGGCGGAACTGGCCGATCTGCTCAAGAACTTTGCCGGGCGGCCCACGCCTCTCTACCTGTGCAAGCGGCTGACGGAGCAACTGGGTGGGGCGAAGATCTACCTGAAGCGCGAAGATCTGCTGCACACCGGGGCGCACAAGATCAACAACGCGCTGGGCCAGGGGTTGCTGGCCAAGCGGATGGGCAAGAAGCGCGTGATTGCCGAGACCGGCGCGGGCCAGCACGGCGTGGCTACGGCGACGGTGTGCGCGCTGCTGGGCCTGGAGTGCGTGGTCTACATGGGCGATGTGGACATGGCGCGGCAGGAGCTGAATGTGCTGCGCATGAGGCTGCTGGGCGCCGAGGTCCGCGGGGTCTCGTCGGGTTCGAAGACGCTGAAGGACGCCATCAGCGAGGCCATGCGCGATTGGGTGGTCAACGTCCGGACGACGTATTACCTGCTGGGCAGCGCGTTGGGGGCGCATCCGTATCCCACCATGGTGCGCGACTTTCAGCGCTGCATCGGCCGCGAGATCAAAGAACAAATCCTGGAAAGAGAAGGAAGGCTGCCCCACGCAGTGGTCGCCTGCGTGGGCGGAGGATCGAATGCGATCGGCGCGTTCTATGAGTTCCTTGCCGACCGGCAGGTGAGGCTGATCGGCGTGGAGGCGGGCGGATGCGGGACGGAGCTGGGCCAGCACGCGGCGCGCTTCAGGGGCGGGGAGCCGGGTGTGTTGCAGGGCACATTTTCTTACGTCCTGCAGGATGAGAACGGGCAGATTGCGCTGACGCACTCGGTTTCGGCGGGCCTCGACTATGCCTCGATCGGGCCGGAGCACGCTGCGCTGCACGACTCGGGACGCGCGGAGTACGTTTCGCAGGACGATGCGGCGGCGCTCAATGCGGTGGTGCGGCTGGCGCGGACGGAGGGGATATTGCCGGCGCTCGAAAGCGCGCACGCCGTGGCCGAGGCTCTGCGCCTTGCTCCCACGCTGGCGGCCCGTGACATACTGGTGGTGAACCTTTCCGGCCGCGGCGACAAGGACATGGGCATTTTGGCGCGGGAGTTGAAGCTGTAGGGGGTTCGAGGCTTCCCACCCTAGCCGCAAAAAGTCACTGCGGCGACACGCAGCGAGAGTGGGGCACCCATCGAGTTAGCAAGTCAGCCAGGTAGCGAGTCAGCGGTTCTTCGATGGCGATACGATTCGATCACATACCGGGACTGGTCGTTTATCTGACGGCCGGCGATCCAAGCCTCGAGGCTACTCGCGCCATCGCGATCACGGCCATCGACGCGGGCGCGGATGTGATCGAGCTGGGTGTGCCGTTCAGCGATCCGCTGGCCGACGGGCCGGTGATTCAGAGAGCGATGGAGCGGGCGGTGGCTCGCGGAACCAGTCTCAAGGACGTGATCAAACTCGCCGGTGAGATTCGCGCGGAGCGGCCCGCGGCGGGCCTGGTGATCTTCAGCTATCTCAATCCGATTCTGCGCTACGGGCTGCACCGGTTTGCCGATGCGGCTGCGGCGGCCGGGGTGGATGGCGTGCTGGCCACCGACCTGATCGTCGAAGAGGCGGGGGAGTTTTTGGCGGAGATGGAGCGCGTGGGGCTGGCGCCGATCTTTCTGGCCGCGCCCACCAGTCCCGACGAGCGGCTTGAGGCCATCGCCACTCACTCCAAGGGTTTCGTTTACGCCATCTCGCGAGTGGGCATTACCGGCGCGCAGCAGAGTTTGAGCCGCGACGCGGCGGCGCTGGTAGAGCGCATCCGGCGATGGACCCGGCTGCCGGTAGCCGTGGGGTTCGGCATCTCGACCAGCGAGCACGTCGCCCAAGTGGCGGAGTTCGCGGATGCGGCGGTGATCGGCAGCGCGATTGTAGAGCTGATTGAAAGATCGGCTTCCGGGACGGAATCCAGCGCAGTGGCCCGATTTATCAAGGGCCTGCGTTTGCGTGAGGCGGCGCTGGCCCGGTGATACGAACCCCGCGGGCGATCCGCCAAAGCGGACGCCGCATGGATGGATTCAACTCTTGCTCCTTGGCACATGGGGAGCGCCGGACTTCCGGAAGGGATGCCGGCCTCCACAAGCAGGAGCGGCACACGAGGATGGAATGACGCTGGAAGAATTGCGGGATCATATCGATGTTCTGGACCGGCAGCTGGTGGAGTTGCTCAGTGAGCGGGCACGCGCCGCGCAGCAGATCGGTCACTTGAAGGTTGCCACCTCGCTGCCGGTGTACGAGCCGGCGCGCGAAAAGGTGATTTACGCCAACGTGCGCGCGGCCAACAAGGGTCCGCTGCCGGACATTGAACTGACGCATATCTACGAGCGCATCATCGACGTGATGCGGGCCCTGCAAAGGGACGAGTTGGCATCGGAGAGGAACGCCCTGGACCGCCGCAGCGGTCCGCAGGGCCACGGCACTGGCGCAAAAGCGGAAACCGACGCGCCCGAGACAGGGATCAAGCAATGATAGTAGCCATGCAGGAGCGAGCCACCGAAGAGCAGATCGATGCGGTCATCGATGCGCTGGTGGAAACCGGGGTCAATGTTCATCGAACGACGGGCGCGACCCAGACGATACTGGCCGGCGTGGGCGACACCGCCGGCGTGGACCTTAGGAAGTTCGAGCTGCTGAGCGGCGTGCTCTACGTGCACCGGATCACCGCGCCTTACAAGCTGGCCGGCCGCGCATTCCGTCCGCAAGGCACAGTGGTGGAGTTCGCCAACGGCGCCAAAATCGGCGGCGAGCAGGTGGCCGTCATCGCCGGTCCGTGCGCCATTGAGAACCGCGATCAGATCTTCAAGATCGCCGCCTGCGTCAGGGCGGCGGGCGGCGGGTTTCTGCGCGGAGGCGCCTTCAAGCCGCGCAGTTCGCCTTACGCATTTCAGGGGCTGGGGATTCCGGGGCTCGAACTGATGCGCGAGGCCGCCGAGGCCAACGGCCTGCTCACGGTGAGCGAGGTCATGGAGATTTCGCAGATCGAAGCCATGCTGCCCTACACCGACTGCTTCCAGGTGGGGGCGCGCAACATGCAGAACTTCAACCTGCTGCGCGAGCTGGGCCAGTCGCGCAAGCCGGTGCTGCTCAAGCGCGGCATTGCGGCCACCATTGAGGAGTTGCTGCTGTCCAGTGAGTACATCCTGGCGGGCGGCAACTACGACGTGATTCTTTGCGAGCGCGGCATCCGCACCTATGAGACCTCGACGCGCAACACCATGGACATCGCGGCGATTCCGGTGGTGCACAAGCTGTCGCACCTGCCCATCGTGGCCGACCCCTCGCACGGCACGGGCCGCCGCGACATGGTTCCCGCGCTGGCCAAGGCTGCGGTGGCCGCGGGCGCCGACGCGCTTCTCATCGAGATTCACCCCAACGCCGACAAAGCCGTCTCCGACGCGGCGCAGACCCTGTACCTGGATCAGTTCGAGGATCTGGTCGGCGATCTGAGGGTGATTGCCGCGGCGGTGGGACGGACGCTGTAAGAGAGAAGCGGAGCTATCAGCTTTTAGCTCCGCTAATAATAGAGGTTTGCTGGAAAGTCTTTGAATTTGACATGGAGATTCACACGTGGGCTACCGCATCCGAATTCTGGGCAAGAACCTTACCATGCCTCGATTTGAAGAGCTTCGGAAAGCAGCAAGCCCTGCCGTGCTCGAAGGAGATGAGGGAGTGGGGGACAATTGGGAAGCTTTGCATCTCAAACACAAGTCTGGACGGCCGATAGCATATATTGAAAGGAATCCTGTTATAGAAGGCGAACTTGGATTTGATGAAATCAGGGAATTTGACGATGAAGTTTTACATTACAAACCTGATTCTGCCGCGGCATGGTTAAAGAGTTATTTCCCATGCGTAAAGGTTATTTATTCTTTCCAATTGTTGAGCGGAACTGATATCGACGACGGATACTCACTCATGCATAAAGTATATGGGGTGGTATGGAAGTACGCTGGTGGAATACTACAAGCCGATCAAGAAGGATTTAGCAACGAAGGTGGATATACAATTCTATGGCAGTTTTCTGAGGAAGTTGAAGGCTCGTGGGACGCCGGAGTATTAGGCCCAGATGGCCGCTGGTTGAATTTTGAAATGGATTTAGGAAATCGTGCGCATAGGGAAGCATTTTTACGAGGCGTGGTTCCGACAGGAGCAAAGAATCTTCCGTGATCCGGCGCATCTCCATTCTCGGCACAGGTCTTCTCGGCGCGTCGGTAGGCCTCGCGCTGCGCGCGGCGGGCTTTCGCGGCTCCATCGTGGGCTGGAACCGCGGCGCGAAGGGAGCGCAGATCGCGCTTGCCGGCGGCGCCGTCGACTCGATTGCGGCGGACCCCCTGCAAGCGGCTCGCGAGAGCCAGGTTGTGGTGCTGGCCATGCCCATCTACGCCACTCTCGACTACATGGAGAAGCTGGCCGGCGTGCTGGGCTCCGATCACCTGGTTACCGACGTGGGCAGCACCAAGGGCCAAATCTGCGCGGCCGCCAGCCGCCTCTACAACCGGCCGGATCGCGCCGCGTTTTTGTCCGGCCATCCCATGGCGGGCAAAGAGCGCGGAGGCGCCGAGTTGGCCGACGCCGAGCTTTTTCGGGGAACGGTCTGGCTGTTTACCGACGATCCGGATTGCCGGCGCTCGCCGCACTCGGCTGAGCTGGTGAAGGGCTGGCGGGAGTGGGTCGTGGCGATGGGCTCAAAGACCATCGACCTGGACCCCGCGCGCCACGATGAGCTGGTGGCCTGGGTGAGCCACCTTCCCCAACTCGTGGCCACGGCCCTAAGCGCGCTCTTGCAGGAAGAAGTGGGCGGCGCGCCGGAACTGAAGGACGTGGGCGGACGCGCCCTGCGCGAAATGACCCGCCTGGGCGCGAGTCCCTACTCCATGTGGCGCGACATTGCCTACACCAATACCGAAGCGATCCAGGTGGCGCTGCACGCGCTGGAACAGAGGCTGGCCTATCTGCGCGAGAACCTGCGCACGCCGGGGCTGCGCGATGAGTTTGAACTGGCGAACCGGTTTCGGCAGCCCAAGCCGCCCGCTTAGATAACCGTGCATCGACCCCCGCAGAGGACAGTGGTATACAAGTAGCAGCGGACTGCGAAACAGCCTGTCGGGGCGGCCGCCGGGGATCGGCGACCTTCTAAGTAACTGACGGCCGCTGTATCCCTGGCAAGGCCATAGATCTGAATCGAGGAAGACGGAATGGGCAAACTGGTACGAAAGGCGGTCTTTCCCGCGGGCGGGCTGGGCACACGCTTCTTGCCGGCGACCAAGGTGATTCCCAAGGAGATGCTGGCGCTGGTGGACAAGCCCATTATCCAGTACGGCGTGGAAGAGGCGGTCGCGTCCGGGATCGAGCACATCGTCATCGTGACCAGCCGCGGCAAGGGCGCGATGGAAGATCACTTCGACATCAGCTATGAGCTGGACGCCATCCTGGAGCGGAAGGGTAATGAGCCGGGCGCGTCCCCGGAACGGAAGAGTAAGCTCGCGGAACTGCTGGCGGTGTCGCGCGGTGTCTCCGGGCTGGCGCGGATCAGCTACGTGCGGCAAAAGGAGCCGCTGGGACTGGGCCACGCCGTGCTGTGCGCCAAGGATCTGGTGGGCAACGAGCCTTTTGCCGTCATTCTGCCCGACGATGTAATCGACGCCCAAGTGCCGTGCCTGAAGCAGATGATGGACGTGTTCGACGAGCGGGGCGGTTCGGTGCTGGCGACGATGACCATCGAGGGGCCTGCGATCAGCGCTTATGGAGTGCTGGCCGGCTCGCAAGACCCGGACAATGCGCGGATATTCAACTGCGCGGGGATGGTGGAGAAGCCGACGTTCGAGAAAGCGCCCTCGAAGCAGGCCATCATCGGCCGCTACGTGCTAACGCCGCGCATCTTCGAGTTATTGGAGCGGACGCCCCCTGGCGCGGGAGGCGAGATACAACTTACCGACGGCATCAAGAAGCTAGTCGAGGAAGCGAAGGTCTTCGGCTATAACTTTGAGGGCAAGCGATACGACGCGGGCGATAAGTTCGGCATGTTACAGGCGACGGTGGAGTTTGCGCTCAAGCGGGCCGATCTTGGACCGAAGTTCCGCGAGTATTTGAAGGGACTGGCGCTGTAAAGACAGTTGTCAGCGGTCAGTTATCAGTGGTCAGTTGAGAGCGAGTCGGCTGGGTGCCCCAGGTTCCTCGCATTTGGGGACCTGGGAAGGCAGGTAATCATCAAGACGCAGTACTAGCTCCGCTAACTCCGCCAACCCCGCTCGCTTTACCCCTTCCACTTGATATTGCAGCCGATGGAGGGGCGCTGGGCCGTGGGAACGGGCTTGCCCGCGAGGACAAGGTCGATGGCGGCGCGCAGGTCCTGGCCGGTTACGGGAACTCCGTTGCCGGGACGGCTGGAATCGAACTGGCCGCGATAGACGAGGCGGAGACCGCCGTCGAAGAGAAAGAAGTCCGGCGTGCAGGCGGCTTTGTAGGCATGAGCCACGGCTTGCGATTCGTCGTATAAGTAGGGAAAGACGAAGCCATAAGTCTCAGCCTGCTGCTTGAGCCCGGCGGGGCTGTCGGCGGGATGGGTGAAGGCATCGTTGCTGCTGATGGCGACAATGCCGATGGGCTGGGCGGCGTAATCCCGGCCGAGCGCGGCAAGGCCCTCTTCGACGTGTTTCACATAAGGGCAGTGGGTGCAGATGAACATGACCAGCAGGGCTTTCTTCCCGCTGAAGTCGTCGCGGCGGACGGTCTTGCCGGTAACTACGTCAGTGAGTGCGAAGTCGGGTGCGACTGTGCCGAGCTGGAGCATGGTGGATTCGGTAAGTGACATTGCGTTTCCTCCGGGGGTGGTTTGGAAGTCAGCGAGTTAGCGGCCCACCCGGCCATTCCTCTAAAACAGCGGCGTCTGCCTGCCGGGCATGGTCAGGCCGAAGTGCTCATAGGCCAGGCGGGTGGCGACGCGGCCGCGCGGCGTGCGATCGAGGAAGCCGATCTGAATGAGGAACGGCTCGTAGACCTCTTCGAGCGCGTCTTGCTCCTCGGCCAGGGTTGCGGCCAGCGTGCTGAGGCCGACGGGGCCGCCGTCGTATTTCTGGATGATGGCCAGCAGCAGGCGGCGGTCGATCTCGTCGAAGCCGTGGGCGTCCACTTCGAGCATGGTGAGGGCGGCGTTGGCGGTGGGGCGATCGATTGTGCCCGAGCCGCGGACCTGGGCGTAGTCGCGCACGCGGCGCAGCAGGCGGTTGGCGATGCGCGGCGTGCCGCGTGAGCGGAGAGCGATTTCGGCCGCGCCGTCCTGGTCGATGGGCACATCCATGACCTCCGCCGAGCGGGAAACGATGAAGCGCAGTTCCTCCTCGGTGTAGAACTCGAGGCGAAGGAGGATGCCGAAGCGGGAGCGCAAGGGTGAAGAGAGCAGGCCGGGCCTGGTGGTGGCTCCGATGAAGGTGAAGGGGCGAATCTCCATGACGTGGGTGCGCGCCGCGGGGCCCTGGCCGATGATGATGTCCAGCTTGTAGTCCTCAAGGGCGGTGTAAAGCTTCTCTTCGAGCACCGGCTGCATGCGGTGGATCTCGTCGAGGAAGAGCACCTGGCGCTCGCGCAGGTTGGTGAGGATGGCGGTGAGGTCGCCCTGGATCTGGAGGGCGGGGCCCGAGGTCTGCTGGAAGCCGACGTCGAGTTCGTTGGCGATGATGGTGGCCAGCGTGGTCTTGCCCAAGCCGGGCGGGCCGAAGAGGAGCACGTGGTCGAGGGCTTCGCCGCGGGACTTGGCGGCCTCAAGGGCGATGGCGAGCTGTTCTTTGGCCTTCGACTGGCCGATGAACTCGCGCAACCAGCGGGGACGCAGCTTGAGCTCGAAGCCCTGCTCCTCGTCGGCGCGCGAGGCGCTGACGAGCCGTTCCGGGGCGCTATTGCGGGCGATGGCCATGCTGGATGAAGTCTAACGGGCCGGGGTTGCGGCTGCAACCGGGACCGGCGTCGATGAGGCGGAGCTAGGTTGGCAGCGTCACCACGCCCGCTGCCAGCTTGTAGTGGAAGCCATGAAGCGGCACTTCGGCAAGGCTAATCGTTAGCAAAACCTGTCCGCTTGCATCTCCTGCGATTGTGGAATGTGGGTGTCGGCCCGGACCGGAGCGTCGGCACCGCGCTTCCCATATCGGTTCAGTGACGACAAGACAATATGGGTCATCGTCAAAGCGGAAATCTGCCTGGACCCTCAGTCTATTCGGGTAGGTTGGGTTTGGCGCAACTTTCCAATGCATCTCTTGTGGTCGAATTATTGATAAGGAGTGGCTCAGTCCTTGCCTTATTAGCGGGTCGCCAGCCGGGATTTTGTCGCTGTAGCTGTGCAAAAGAGGGCCGTGCCCATCAACATAAGAATTCAGCAAATCTGAATCCTGTCGTCCGTCGAAGCGCCGCAAAACCGTGTACGCATCTTCGTAAGATGCAGGAGGCGTCTCCCAGTTTTCGGGCTGCACTTTATTGCCCACACACCTGTCGAGACGGAGATTCAAGACGTCAAGCGGTGTGAGTATCCTATGCTTTTGAGTTCCGCTGTCAACCACAATGATTTCTTGGTCAGCAAACGCGCCACCCGTCTTGGGGTTGATGGGGCGGATCCATTTGCCTGAATCGATGTCAATTCCGGCGATGCAATTGCCGCCATCCCTTCGTGAGACCGCAAGACACAAGAATCGCGATTCGCGCATGAATTACCCCTCGCCTTAGAGATGGTGAATCTCTACGCCTTCCCAACGCTTCTGTAAATACTCGAGGACCAGGCGACGGTGACAGTGCTCCGCGGTGGGCTCGCTGCACAGCAGCACGGTCCTTCGCGCAAAGCTCTCCTTGTCGAGAACGGACTCAATGTTTCTGGAGCGCAGGAGGGCGAGAAAGGCATCCTCATAAGCCTCCCAGCCGCCCTTGTGCTTTTTATAGGCGTCGAGCATTTCTTGCGTTGGCGCGAGCAACGGTTCGTGTTCATAAGCCGCACCGCAGATTTCGCGGAGAAAGTAGGCCAGGTCGGTCTGCTTGGCGAAGGCGGCAAGCTGCGAGGTATTGTTCAGCCGCACGTCGAGCAGGCGCGCGATGCCGTGAGCCTTCAGTGTGCCGAAGAACTGGCTGGCGCTTTTTTGGGTAAAACCGATGCTGTAGATCTCCATTTGTCCTCGTCGAGTTCAGCGAAGAGCTCGGGCTGATCGGCGACCAGCGGCTTTCGGGCTTCGGCGGCAACGGCTTCGTCGGATTCCAGACGGCCGTCGCCGCGGATGTGTTGCATGGTGTGGCCGCGCTCGCAGAGGACGCGGCCTATGAGCAGGCGGCGATGGCAGTGGGCGGGGTCTTCCTCGCCGCAGAGCAGGGCCATGCGGAAGCGCTCCATGCCGGATTCGAGGCGGGCGATGGCTGCCTGGAAGAGGGGGTCGTCGCGGAGGCGGCTGTAAAGAACGCGGCCCGAGGCGTCGTAGTAGGCGGGGTTGGCGGGACGGCCGCCGAGTTCCGCGCCGAGAAAGCGGTAGCGGATTCCGGCTTCCTCCAGGGAGCGCTGGATGAGTTCCTTGTCGAACTGGGGAACATACTTCGAGTAGGGAGAGCTGCGCGTATCCACCACCACCTCGATGCCGTGCCGGCGGACGAGGGCAAGCCAAGCCTCGATGGAGTGGTTGGAGTGGCCGAGAGTGAAGAAGCTGCTCATGCGCGTCCTTGGCATGGAGGATAGCACTCCTGCTGCAGCCGGGCGGCGGGAGTCGGAAGCTGAACGGGATGAGTCTCCCGTTCGCGACCGGCAGCCGGGATCTGCGCTCAGGCTTTCCCAGGCCTCGCGAGCGAGAGTTCCCATTCCCCCAATGGCGCATACGGAAGGCCGCTCCTATCTCCCGCTCATGGTTTTCAATTCATAGATTCCAATGATGATAGGAGGTAAGAAGAATGGCATACGGCAAGCGGGAGGAGGGCGCGGCTGGGTGGCGCGGCCCGGCCGCATGCAGGGCTTTCTTGCCCGGTTGTCCGGTTCGTTGCCGGTCTTGGCCGGCCCGGCGAATCCGGCATAGGCCAGGCGGCGCCTCGGAAGGCAAAAGTTTATTTACCGTCTTGATTCCGAAAGGGAAAGAGGTTTTCTTCGGGAATTGCCGGTTTGGCAACTTTTGGATATACAATTAACGGTGGAAAAGACTATGCGGCTTTGTTGCAAGGCAGCAGAGCCGGCGCCAGTCGGAAATCTTGGAGGCTATCGATGTTCGATCGTTCTTTGTTTAAGGCACTGATGCTGATCGGTATTGCCCTGCCCATTGCCAGCTGCACGAGTTCGCCGTCGCTGACCTCCATTGTCGTCACTCCCGCCACCATGAACTTTGGCGGTCCGGGCCTCACCACGCAGTTGACGGCCACCGGGTATTACACCCGCCCCGACCACCCGGCGAAGACCGAGAACATCACCAATCAAGTTTCCTGGGCGAGTTCCACTGTCCAATGTGTGACAGTCAGCAGCACGGGGCTCATCACCTCGGGTGGCAACATATGCAGCAATATACTGGTCACCGCCAGCGCGCCCGGTTTCGACGGATTGATTTCCGGCAGCATGACCGTCAATGTTACCCAGCCGAACGGTGCGGGTGGCGACATCGTTTCGGTCCTCGTTATTCCGGCTACGCAGTCGGTTGCATCGCTGGGCGTTTCCGTACAATACGAAGCGGTTGGGACAACAGCCGGCGGCGCCACGGTTGCACTAACCAATTACCCGCTGCAGCTCAAGTGGGTTTCCAGCAATGTCAGTGTCGCCACCATCGGCGCGGCGACCGGACTTGCCACCACGGTGGGAGGGGGCACTTCCACCATCACGGCTACGTTCACCAATGCCGACGGCAGCGGGGCAATCGGGAGCGCGACTTTGACGGTGGCGCCTTCGGGTTCGCCAGAGCCTCTGACCTCGCTTGCCGTCTCCCCGGCCACGCAGGCAGCAGCGGCTGCCGGTCAAACTGCGCAGTTCCTCGCCATCGCCACCACGGGTACCGGCACATCGGTCAATCTGACCAATCAAGGCGCCATCGTCAACGGCGCGACGATCAAGGCAGCCGTCTGGACTTCCAGCAACCCATCCGTGGCGTCGATCAACTCGGCAACCGGAGTTGCCTCCTCCCTCAGCGTGGGAGCCACTGTTATCACCGCTATCGCCACCAATCCCGACGGAAGTGTGGTGACGGGCACGGCAACCTATACTGTGGGGGGAACCGGCACTACAACAGCGGAGCCTCTGGCCTCTTTGGCTATCCTTCCGGCTACGCAGACGGCCCTGGCAGCCAATCAGACCGCTCACTTCATTGCCATCGGCACCACGGGATCGGGCGCCACGGTGAACCTGACCAACCAGCCGGCAGTCATTAACGGCGCCACCATCAAGGCAGCAGTGTGGAGTTCCAGCAACCCGTCGGTGGCTACCATCGATCCGGCCACTGGAATTGCCACCTCGCTCAGCGCCGGGGCAACCGCCATCGTCGCTATCGCCACCAATCCCGACGGCACCGTGGTCACGGGAACCGCGGTCTATACCGTAACGGTCTCCAGCACGACGGAGCCTCTGGCGTCGCTGGCTGTAGTTCCTGCCTCGCAGACCGCCCTGGCAGCCAATCAAACCGCTCACTTCATTGCTATCGGCACCACGGGATCGGGCGCCACGGTGAACCTGACCAATCAGCCGGCAACGGTCAATGGCGCGACCATCAAGGCAGCCGTCTGGAGTTCCAGCAGCCCGGCGGTGGCCACCGTCGATCCAGCCACTGGAATTGCCACGGCGCTCAGCGCCGGCGCAACCGCCATCACCGCCATCGTCACCAATCCCGACGGCACCGTGGTGTCGGCCAGCGCGGTTTACACGGTAACGGTTTCCGCCTCTGCGGAGCCCGTGGTCTCCCTGGCCATCCTTCCGGCCTCGCAGACCTCCCTGACAACCGGCGCAAGCGCCAATGTCAACTTCATCGCCATCGGCACCACCGCTTCAGGCGCGACAGTGAACCTGACCAATCAGTCGGCAACCGTCAACGGCGTTACAGTGCCCGCGGCCGTCTGGGGTTCCAGCAACCCGGTGGTGGCCAGCATCAATGCGGCTACCGGCGTTGCCACGCCGAAGAGCGGCGGCGCAACCGCCATCACGGCCATCGTCACCAACCCCGACGGCACCGTGGTGTCGGCCAGTGCGCCGTATACGGTGACGGTTCCCGCCGTGACCGAGCCCTATGTGTCGCTGGCCATCGTACCGGCCTCGCAAACGGTAACCACGGCCGGTCAGCAAGCCCGGTTCCTCGCCCTCGGCGTCACCGGGACGGGCGCTACGGTGGACCTTACCAATGCGCCTGGCGTACTGTGGACGACCAGCAGCAATACAGTGGCCACGATCGTCAGCAATGGGGTGGCCCAGGCGGTCGGCAACGGCGTCGTCGCCATCACCGCCGAGGTTCCGAATCCCGACTCCACTGTCGTGTCGGCCAGCGCGTCGCTCACCGTCAACCTTGGAGCTACGCAAGAGCCCCTGCTTTCGCTCGCGATTTCTCCCAATGCGCAATCGGTTGCGGCGGCAGGCGAATCCGCCCAGTTCCTGGCCATCGGAGATTTCTCGTCCTCCTCCTCGAATCCGGGCGAGCAGAACATGGCGAACATCACTACCTATACCACCACCTGGTATTCGAGCAATCCGCAGGTCGCCAGCATTTCCGCCACCGGCTTGGTCACGGCGGTGGGTCCGGGCACGACCGCCATCACGGCCATCGCTACCAACAATACCGACAAGAGCGGGGCGACAGCCGTCGCGACCTTCACGGTGACGGGACCGGCCGCCGAGCCTATCTCAGCGCTGTCCATCTTCCCCGGCACGCAGTCCATCACGCTGCCGCTGGTAGGACAGCCGCTGCAGACCGCTGCCTACATCGCTATCGGAACCAACGGAACCACCGGCCTGCAAACGAACGTGACATCGCAGGTTGCCTGGAGCACTACCAATCCGCAGGTGGCCACGATCAGTTCTGGCGGGATTGCCACGGCGCTCAGCCAGGGCACGACAACCATCACGGCCATCGCAACCAACACTGACAAGAGCGTGGTGACGGCGACGGCGACGCTGACGGTTGCCGGTTCGGCGGCGGAGCCCCTGCTGTCGCTGGCCATTCTTCCTGCCTCCGGTTCGGTTGCGTACCCGTCCCAAACCGGCCAGGCCCCTCAAACCGTTCAATTCACTGCGATCGGCACGTTCACGCCATCCCCAACCCAACCGGTCACGCAAAACCTGACGACCACTGCCACCTGGAGTTCCAGCAATACGGCAGTCGCCACCGTTGGCGTCAACACCGGGCTGGTCACGGCGGTGGGCCAGGGTACATGCGTCATCATTGCCACCGCTCAGAACCCCGACAAGAGTGTGGTGACGGGCACAGCGAACTTTACGGTGGTCAACGCCGCTTCGGAGCCGGTCTCGTCGCTGCAGATCGTTCCTTCAACTCAATCGGTGTCGAAGGGCCAGCAGGGCCAGTTCATTGCTCTGGGCACGAATGGAACGACCGGCCTGCAAGCGGACTTGACGACCCTCGTCAACTGGAGTTCCAGCATCCCGACAGTTGCCTCGATCGGTCTCAATACCGGGCAGGTTACAGGCGTGACCGCAGGCTCCACCACCATCACCGCCGAATACACCAACCCCGACAAGAGCGTGGTGGAGGCTAGCGCATCGTTGACGGTAACGAGCACGGTGTCCATATCCAATGACATCACTGCGGTTACCATCCAGCCGGCCAGCGAGACCGATATCTACATCGATCAGACCACTCAGTTCATCGCCATCGGAACCTCCGCCGCTGCGCCTTACACCTTCGATGTGACGAATTGCGACGGAAGCGCGGGACCGCCGTGCTTCGGCGGCAACAACGTCTGGGCCTCCAGCAACGTGGATGTCGCCACCATCAACACGACCGGGACCAACGGCCCCACGAACGGGGGCCTCGGAGGCCCGGCCGGACTCGCCACCTTGCTGTGGGAAGGGACTACGGCCATTACGTCCACCTTCACGAACACCGACTCCTCCATCGCGACCGGCGTGGCGACTTTGACGTGTCCCTACGGAGAATGCGTGCTCACACCCCCGCCCGTGCCGCCGCTGGCGACGCTGACTGTCTTCGGGGCCGGGGACGATACGACCAACTGGCTGGTGACGGCTCCTTCGGCATCGGGCGCGGCGAACGAGATCCATTGCGGCCCCAGCGACACCACGGCAGGCGGCCAGGTTTGCGTGGGGTCCTATCCACTTGGCACGCAGATAACGCTGAGTACCACCGTGCCTGCCGCGGCGCCAGCTTGTCCAACCTGCACCTTCGGGGGTTGGGCGTCCGGCCCCGCGACCATACTTGTAAATACGGGGACCCCCAGCGTCCCTGTATATACGCCGGAGCCTTCTCCTTCGTACTGCACGCCGACAGCCCTCGCGCCTACCGGCCTGAACCAATGCACGATTACTGTGAGCGGCGACAGCTCCGTTGTAGCCATCTTCAACAACTGAGGCGCAATTCCTGCCGGGAGAGCCGCTCTTCGGGGCGGCTCTCTTGCGTTTGGGCGGTTTTCAGCGGCTGCTCGCACTTCGCGCGCATGGTATTGGGAAGAGGCCGGTCGGCGCCGTTTAGACTGGAACCTGTCGCTTGAACGCAATGAACCATCGGTTTGCCCGCATTCGCCGCTTTCAATTCAATCTGCCGCAGCGCATTGCGGCGGGGTTGCTGGCGGTTTTTCTCCTGCAGGGGCTGTGGCTTGCCGGCCGCCAGACCATGAGCGACCGCGACTACCAATATGCCCGTTGCGGGCGCGAGATGTGGGAGCGGCCAGGGGCCGTGCCCGGCTACTTTACCAGTTGCGGGAACATCCGCGATGGCGTTCTTGGATACCGGCTGGCGGGGCTGCCGCTGACCCTGAACCTGGAGCTGGAGCGGGGGCTGGACCGCTTTCGCAAGCCCGAGGACCGCGTGGCACAGAGTACGGGCGAGCTGAGCACCTGGGAGCTGCGCCACCAGCTTACCCACGCACTGCTGCTGGAACGGCTGCCCTTCCTGCTGGCGGGCGCCGTGCTGGGCGCCGGGCTGTGGTGGGTGACGCGGCGGCTCTACGGCAACCGGGGCGGCTACACGGCGCTGGCGCTGTACTGCTTTTCTCCCCCGGCGCTGAAGGCCTGCGTGACGCCCAACTCCGAGATTCTGGCCGCACTGGGGGTTTATGCCTGCGTGTATACCTGCATCGGCGTGGCTCACGCCATGCAGGGACCGCGGCGCAAATGGCGCCCGCGCATCGTCATGCTGACGGCGGCCTTCGGGATGGCGGCGGCGGCGCACATCGCGGCCCTGCCGGTGGTGGCGCTGCTGGGCCTGGCAGCCATGCTCTGGGTGGCCGAGGGGCGCAGGAGCCAGGTGCTGCCGGTGGTGGTGGCGGCCGCGGCCGGAGCCCTGGTGCTGGTCTTGGCCTGCTACGGGTTTTCGCCGGATGCGTTCAGCTACGTATTTAGATCTGCCGCGGGGTTCCTGTGGGTCTCGCTGGACCCGGCCTGGCGGTTCTTTTCAGCGCTGCCGAACGCCGGGATCGCGGTGGCTGCTGCCGCGGCACTGGCGCTGTATCTGGGGCTCGCGAAGTCGCGCTACTTTGGCAATACGGCTCCGCTGCTTTGCTTCCTGGTGCTAGTCCTGCTGGTAATGACGGGCGCTCCTGGCGCCCCGTGGCTTTGGGCGCTGCCGTTTCTGCTCACGTTTGTGGGCGGGGTCTTTGCCGACGCCTACGAGGGGCCGCGAGGACGGCTGGCCATGGCCGCGGCGGGGGCGATTGTGCTGCTGCAAGCGGTCTTCTGCGTGCTGAGCCTGCCGGGGCTGCTGTGAGAACTGCGAACGCAGAGCTGCTGGCGATTCTTCTGGCCTGGGAGGGTCGAAAAATGGCGAAATGGAAGGCCGAAAACACCGCCAAATCTAAGCCAAAGACGCGGCATCCGGCATGAGGGATCGAGGACCCCTGACCGGGCATCGTAAGGAAGCCATAAAATCAAGCAAAATAAGGACTTATTTATCCTGTTTTGCCTTGCTGAAACCCGCCCTGAAGGGGTAAAATACAAGCAAAGCCCGCGGACTCGGCCCCGCTTTCACCAGAGTCTCTTTGCCGCCTTGTGACGGGCCAAGAAAACCCCTATGCCAGACGATCAGAATCCCCTCCTCCCTCTTGAAGGCGGAACGCCGCCGAACAGCGGCACGACCTTTGTCCCCATGAACATCGAAGAGGAGATGCGCCGCTCCTATCTCGCCTACTCGATGTCGGTCATCGTGGGGCGCGCGCTGCCCGATGCCCGCGACGGCTTGAAGCCCGTGCACCGGCGCATTCTCACCGCCATGGACCGCGAGGGCCTGCAACACAACAAGCGATACTCCAAGTGCGCGGGCGTGGTGGGCGAATGCTTAAAGAAGTATCACCCGCACGGCGACTCGGCTGTATACGACGCGCTGGTGCGCATGGCGCAGCCGTGGTCTTTGCGCTATCCGCTGATTGACGGGCAGGGGAACTTCGGCTCGGTGGATGGAGATCCGCCGGCGGCCTACCGTTACACCGAGTGCCGCATGGAGCGCATCGCCGAAGAGATGATGGCGGACATCGAGATGGAGACCGTCGATATGACCTCCAACTTCGATGAGACCACCGACGAGCCAACCGTGCTGCCCACGCGGATTCCAACCCTGATCGTGAATGGATCGAGCGGCATCGCCGTGGGCATGGCGACCAACATTCCGCCGCACAACCTGACCGAAGTCGTCAACGCGGCCATCGAGCTGGTCCAGAATCCGAATGCGGGCCTCGCCGAGGCGCTGAAGCACGTGCAAGGGCCGGACTTCCCCACCGGCGGTTTCCTGTACGGCAAGTCCGGCATTCCGGAGGCCTACCGGACCGGACGCGGGCGGTTCATGATGCGCGCCCGCGTGGCCACGGAGAACCTGACCAAGGAAAAGCAGGCGATCATCGTCACCGAGATTCCCTACCAGGTGAACAAGTCCAAGCTGATCGAGCGCATCGCCGAACTGGTGAATGACAAGATCGTGGACGACATCGGCGACGTGCGCGACGAGAGCGACCGCGACGGAATGCGCATCGTCATCGAGCTGAAGCGCGGCGCGCAGCCTGAGATTGTGCTCAACCAGCTCTACAAGCACACGCAGATGCAAGAGAGCTTTTCCATGATCTTCCTGGCGGTGGTGAACGGGCAGCCGCGGGAACTGGGCCTCGACCAGGCCATTCGCTGCTTCATCAATCACCGCATCGACGTGGTGCAGCGGCGGACGGTCTTCCTGCTGCGCAAGGCGCGCGAGCGCGAGCACCAGTTCGAAGGCTATAAGATCGCCATCGACAACCTCGACACCGTCATCCGCATCATTCGTGGATCCGGTTCGCGTGTTGAAGCACGCGAAAACCTCTACGCATGGGGCAAGGGCAAAGATATCGTCATCAACCTCGGCCGTGAGCGGCTCCCCCACGAGGAAAAAGGCCTGACACTTCGACAAGTGGATGCCATCCTCGAACTGCAACTCTACCGCCTGACTCAATTCTCCGTCGATGAGATCCTCACTGAGTTGGCCGAGATCCGTAAGAAGATCGCCGAATACGAATCGATTCTGGCCAGCGAGGCCAAGCTGCGCGCGGTCATCGTCAAGGAACTGGAAGAGGTTCGCGATAAGTATGGCGATGCGCGGCGCACGCAGATTGTGGATGAGAGCGCTGAGTTGCAGCTTGAAGACCTGATCGCCGACGAGCAGGTCGCGGTAACGGTGAGCCACCAAGGCTATCTCAAGCGCACGCCCATCAGCATCTATCGCCAGCAGCGGCGCGGCGGCGCGGGGCGCATGGGCATGAAGACGCGCGAGGAGGATTTTGTCGCGCAGTTGATTGTGGACTCGACGCACGCCTTTCTGCTGTGCTTTACCAACACCGGGCGCGTCTACTGGCTCAAGGTGTATGAGATTCCCGACGTGGGCGCGGCGGGCAAGGGCAAGTCCATGCAGAGCCTGCTCGACTTGCAGCCGGGTGAAAACGTCTGCGCCATCTTGCCCGTGCGCGACCTGGAAGAAGAGGGCAAGTTCATCTTCTTCACCACGCGCAAGGGCACGGTGAAGAAGACGCCGCTCAAGGACTTCTCGAACGTGATGTCGCGCGGCATCATCGCCATCGGCATCGACGCCGACGACGAGTTGGTGAAGGCGCGCATCACCGACGGGAACCAGATTGTCTTTCTGGCCACGCATCTGGGCATGGCCATTCGCTTCGACGAGAACGACGTGCGCTCCATGGGCCGGCCGGCCTATGGCGTGCGCGGCATCGACCTGGCCAAGAACGATTACGTGGTGGGCGTGGCGGTTACGCCCAAGGAGCACGAGCCGGGCGAGTACCGCATTCTCGCCGTCACCGAAAACGGCTTTGGCAAGCGCACCGATGTGGAGATGTACCGGTTGCAGACGCGCGGCGGCAAGGGCGTGAAGAACATGAACGTGACGCCCCGCATCGGCCGGGTCAGTGGCATTCAACTGGTGGACGATACCTCGGAGCTGATGGTGATCAGCCAGTTCGGCAAGATCATCCGCATCGACACCAGGACCATCCGCGCCGCCGGCCGCGCCACGCAGGGCGTGCGCCTGCTCAACCTGGAGCCGGACGACAAGGTGGCCGCTGCGGTCATCATTCCGCCGGATGAGTTGAACGGCAACAACCACGAAGAACCGGGGCTGTTGCAATAACGGACTGCGTGTCGGGCGATACGCCCGAAGTTCGCTATTTCGGAGGGCTGCTTATGAAGATCGGGGATCTCATGGAAAACGCTCTAAATATCCTCGCTAGATCGATCGAGGTATTTCTGAAAGCGATTCTTGTCTTTGGCTTCCTTGCGATTGGCCGTTACGTAGTTGTCGATAGCATGGATTATTTCGATTATAGGGGTTGGCATTCACACGATTATTTCATGGGGTTTGGGGCTGGTTTGCTTTATTTGTTATTTGGCGGCGTAGTTTTCGTCTTCCTATGGCTTAAATTGGGAGACAATGAACCATGAGCCGGGTGCCCCATCCTTTCCGCTTCCTTCCGCGGAATGGGTGTGCCGAATAGGAAGATCGTAGCGCGGAAACTGTTTCGTGGGGCGAACGAATTCGGCCGGTAGGGGCAAGGGCCAGCCCGTTCCGGGGCTGCCACGGCGATTGTTTTGGTTTCCCAGGTCTCAAGCGAGACCTGGGGCAGCCGGCGGCACAGAGCAATAGCGGCATTCCCAACAGGATTACGCGGGAATCTGGTAGGCCATGCTTTCCTGCCGCTCCAGCAGCTTCTCGAATGCCTCCACCGGCACCGGCCGGCTGAACAGGTACCCCTGGTATACGTGGCATCCGAGGCCGGCGAGATACTCCCGCTGTTCCTCTCTCTCTACGCCTTCTGCCAGCACCGGCAAGCCCATGGCG
>Ga0187863_10000020_pt1 | contig 134226 bp, 102 predicted proteins | sample June2016WEW_11_1_FD_132975 | JGI IMG/M metagenome (GOLD analysis project Ga0187863, IMG submission 132975) | Peatland microbial communities from SPRUCE experiment site at the Marcell Experimental Forest, Minnesota, USA - June2016WEW_11_10 | ecosystem: Environmental > Terrestrial > Soil >...
GTTTGCGGGTCTGCCGAGCCGGGGCAAGCCCGAGGACCCGGGCGCGCCCGGGTTCAGCGATCAGCATACGACGATCGCCGGCGTGGTGCGTCGATCCGTGGCCGACAACGTCGAGTTGTCCAAGGTGACGCTCGCGTGGCAGTCGCCTCGGCACTTTGCGCCGGGAGATGCCGAGCTGGATCTCGCCGCGAGCGTCCTGTCGCACGGCAAGGAGAGCCGGCTCTACAAGTCCCTCGTCTACGAACAGAAGATCGCGCAGGAGGTCTCCGCCGAGCAGGACTCGCATGTGCTGGGGTCCGATTTCGTCGTCGAAGCGCTCGTCCGGCCCGGGGTCGACCCTTCGAGGGTGGAGAAGGCGCTCCTCGACCAAGTGGCGAGCCTTGCCGCTCGCGAGGTCTCGACAGAGGAGATCGAACGCGCCAAAAATGGGTACGAGATGGACTTCGTCGATCGGCTCCAGAGCATTCCGGAGCGCGCCTCCCTGCTCAATATGTATCAAGCCGAGGTCGGCGACCCCGGCTACTTCCAGCATGATCTGGATCGGTATCGGCACGCCACGACAAGCGACATTCGCGATTATGCAAAGAAGGTGTTGAGGCCGGACGCGGTCGTCGTGCTCATCATTGCCCCCACGAAAGACAAGAAAGAAGGGGCGCGATGAGGCTTTCAATGAACCTCTCGTGGACGCCTTACGTGCGGGCGCTTCTCCCTCTCCTCCTCGGGTACACGGCCGGTGCGTGCGGCGCTCAGCCGCCCCCCCAGGCGACGCCACCCGTCACCGCACCCGTACCTGACGCATCGGTCGCTCCGGTCGCAACCGTGTCCGATCCACTCGGTCCGCGTCCGGACACGCCCGCACCCGCTCCGTTTCTTCCGCCGTCGCCCGAGGTTTTCAAGACGGCTGTGGGAATCACGGTCTGGCTCCTCGAGCGTCACGAAGCCCCGATCGTTTCCTGCGACCTATCGATTCCGACGGGGGCGTCGTCGGATCCGAAGGGCAAGGCGGGCCTCGCTTACGCCACGGCGAGGATGCTCAACGAAGGGGCAGGCCAGCGTGGCGCGCTCGACTTGGCGCGGGCGCTGGACGATCTCGGTGCCCGGCTGACCACGGACGCCAACGCCGACGCGAGCGGCGTGGCCCTGACGGTGTTGAAGAAGAACCTCGCCGCGGCTTTCTCGGTCTTCTCCGACGTCGTCATGCGCCCTCGCTTCGAGGCAGCCGAGTTCAGTCGCATGAAAGAACTCTGGCACAACGAATTGTTGCAGAGGGAAAAGGACCCCGATGCGACGGCGCGCGTCGTGTATCGGGTCGTTCTGTTCGGCCCCGACCACCCCTACGGTCACCCGTGGGACGGGACGCGGCAGAGCGCGGCAGCGGTCGGCCTCGACGACGTCAAACGGCTGTACGCGTCGACCTGGAGACCCGACCGGGCCACACTCACCTGCGCGGGCGATGTGGCCCGTGCTGAGCTCTCGGCGCTGGTGGACAGCGCCTTCGGGTCGTGGAAGGCGCCTTCAGGGCCAGCGCCAGCGCCGATCGTACCCCTTGCGGCCCATGGGCCTTGGCCGAGACTCGTGTTCGTCGATCGACCCGACGCGCCCCAGGCGGTCATCGCGCTGGTCAAGCCGGGAATTGCAGCCTCGGACCCGCAGCAACCGGCGCTGTGGCGCGTTAATGACGCCATCGGCGGCAGCTTTTCGTCGCGCCTCAATCAGGATCTTCGCGAACAGCACGGATACACGTATGGGGCGCGCTCGCGATACTCCATTTCGCGCGGACCGGGTCAGTTGATCTCGTGGGCGAACGTCGTCACCGACAAGACAGGGGACGCGCTCAAGGCCATGCTGGCGGACCTCGCCAGTTTCGCCTCGGCCGGGCTGAACGACGACGAGGTGTCGCGCACTCGATCACAAGCTCGCGGCGATCTTGTCGGTGCGTACGAGGCGGTCGAGGGTGTCGTCGGGCACTTGGCGGCGGATGCCTCGCTGGGCCTTCCGGCCGACTGGGAAGCCCAGAGCAGCCGGATGCGTGACTCGGCGTCGAAGTCGGATCTCGATGCGCTGGCGCGGCGCTTTTACGATCCGGCCGACGGGATCGTCGTGGTCGTCGGCCCCCGCGCTCGAGTGCAGCCGATGATTGATCCGCTTGGCCTTCCAGCCCCCGAGATTCGAGACGCCGAAGGAAGCCGCGTCAAGCCGTGACGTCCAGGCTCGTTTGCCGGCGCTCGCGCTCAGCCGGCAGCCGTCGGGGCCGTGTCGAAGGGGGGTGACGCGAAAGGCCCCGATCCACGGCCGGGGGCCGTTCCGTCCGCGACGCCGGCAGCGAAGGCGAGGAGATCCGCGTTACCGAGAATCGGATCCACGTGCGCCGGGATGGACCGCAGGTACCAGCGAACCGCCCATGGCGGCGACCAGGCTCCCGGATCGATTGCGGCGTACGGTCCCTGCACTTCGACCTCGACATAGCGATCGTTGCCGTAGATCTCGACCGCTCCCTCGCCGGGCGCGTGCTGACCGGGCGGCAGGTTGACAAATGCCTTCACGAACAACACGCGACCGGGCAGCACATGTGCCAAAAATCCCAGCCCGGCGTCCCCATACGCTTTCTCGCCGACCTGCGAGAGCACGCGGGGATCGTGGGCGTACCAAGTGCCGCCGGCGCGTTGCTCGAGCTGGAGCGAACCGCCCAACGATGTCCCCGTGGCGTAGAAAGACAGGGCGCCTGCTGGAACACGCGAAACCTCCCATAGCGCGTAGCGCTTCGGCTTCGCGGTGACGTTCTGCATCGCGTACTCGAGCACCATCGCACCGAGGGCATGATCCGCCCAGAATCGCTTGGCGAGGCGCACACCCAAAGCTCCGCTGGCTGGCCCCGTCATCGCGATCGCGCCCCCTGGATCCGGCGTGACGACGAACGGCAGGTCGTCGAATTCGGCGGGGGGCGGCCAGCCCCAGTCGCTCTGGGGGCTGGTCCACAGCGTCGACCCGTAGTTGTTCGGGTCGAGTTCGGGCCCCGTCAGCGCTTCTGTGCCGCCGAGCCGGAAGGAGGTGATTCGCCCGCCCGAGTGGGAATCCACAACGAGGCGGACGTCGCCGAGCTCGAGCGCGTGCACGCCATCACCGGTCATCGATGCGACCTATACTTCGCAGTCGATCACGACACGGGCTCCGCGAGGAGCGTACGGGACCCGATTCCCCTCGATCCCCTTGCCGTTGACGGTCAGCTTCGGCGGTTGAGTGCCCCCGTTCGCGTTCTTCACCCGCACGACGTATTCGGCGCCGCGGCACTTGCGCGTGACGGCGAATGTCGCGAGTTCTTTCGAGATGACGGGGGAGATCCGCAGCCCTTCGAAATCGGGCCGCACTCCGAGCAAGTGCTGCGAGAGCGCAACGAAATTCCACGCGGCCGTCCCGGTCAACCAAGAATTTTTGGCCTCGCCGTGTCGTGGCGCGTCTTTGCCGGCAATCATCTGCGCGTAGACGTAGGGCTCGAGGCGATGAATTTCACTGATGTCCTCGAGATACGACGGCGCAATTTTCTTCCAATACTCGAAAGCGCGGTCGCCGCGCCCGATGACCGTCTCGGCGATGACAATCCACGGATTGTTGTGGCAGAAAATGCCCGCATTTTCCTTGTACCCGGGGGGGTACGACGAGATCTCTCCGAGCTCGACGTGATATCGCGTGTAAGCCGGATGGTTCAAGACGATGCCGTACGGGGTGTCGAGCAGTTCCTTCGTCGAGTCGAGAGCTTTCTTGGCGTGTCCGGTAGTCCGACCGATGCCGGCCATGACGCAAAACCCTTGAGGCTCGATGAAGATTTTGCCTTCCGGACACTCGTGACTGCCGACCTTGTTGCCGAAGAAATCGTATGCGCGCAGAAACCACGCGCCGTCCCAGCCGTGCGTCAGGACCGCCTCCTCCATCTTCTTCGCTTCGGTGCGAGCGCTCGTGGCTTCGGCGCCTTGACCGACGGTTTCGGCGAGATACGCATAGTCCGGCGCAACCCCGACGAACATCCCCGCGATGAAGACCGATTCCGCCGTGCGCCCCGTGCGGTTGCCCGTCGTCTGGAACGACTCGTCGGGTGTCTCGGAGAAGCAGTTGAGATTGAGGCAGTCGTTCCAGTCGGCGCGCCCGATGAGCGGCAGGCCGTGTGGACCGAGGTTGTCGAGGACGTGACGAAAGGACCGCCTGAGATGTTCGAATAACGGGGCGGCGCTCTTCGGATCGTTGTCGAAAGGGACGAGTTCCTTCAAAATGTCGAAGTCGCCGGTCTCTTTGATATACGCGGCGACGCCGAAGATGAGCCAGAGCGGGTCGTCGTTGAAACCGCTTCCGACGTCGTTGTTGCCGCGCTTCGTGAGCGGCTGATACTGATGGTAGGCGCTGCCGTCGGCGAGCTGCGTCGAGGCGATATCGATGATGCGCTCTCTCGCCCGCGCCGGCACGAGGTGAACAAAGCCGAGAAGATCTTGATTGGAGTCACGAAAGCCCATACCGCGTCCGATTCCGGTTTCGAAATATGAAGCCGATCGTGACATGTTGAACGTCACCATACACTGATATGGATTCCAGATATTCGCCATCCGATTGAGTCGCGCGTCCGGCGAGTCGACCTGAAAATTCGACAACAGGCCCGACCAATGGTCGCCGAGCTGGTGCAGTGCGGCGTCGACTTGTGCCGCCGTCGAGAACTGCTGGACGAGCGATCGTGCGCGCTCCTTGTTGATGATGCCCGGGCGTTCCCACTTTTCCGCGACCGGGTTTTCGACGTAGCCGAGGACAAATACGAACGTCTCCGACCCACCCGGGGGCAATGCGATGTCGACGCAATGCGATGCGACGGGCGCCCACCCGCTCGCGATCGAATTGGCGGACTGCCCGCGGGCGACGACCTGGGGTTCGTGCATACCGTTGTACAGGCCGAGGAACGACTCGCGATCGGTATCGAAACCGACTACGGGCGCGTTCACGTGGTAAAAGGCGAAGTGGTTGCGCCGTTCGCGATATTCGGTCTTGTGATAAATGGTGCTACCGACGACTTCGACCTCTCCAGTGCTGAAATTGCGCTGATAGTTGGTCATGTCATCGTATGCATTCCACATGCAAAATTCGAGGTACGAAAAGAGCTTGACGCTCTTGCGCGACGATCCGGTGTTGGTGACCGTGACGCGATGCACTTCGGCGGTGTGGCCCGACGGAACGAAAAATAGCTCCTGCACGCGGACGCCATTCCGCTCGCCGGTGATCGCTGTGTAGCCGAGTCCGTGACGGCACTCGAAGAAGTCCAGTTCGCGCTTCACCGGCATGTACGACGGCGACCAGAAATCGCCGCCGTCGTAAACGTAGAAATAGCGCCCACCGACGTCCGTGGGCGCGTTGTTGTAGCGATATCGAGTGAGCCGGCGCAGTCGAGCGTCGCGATAGAAGCAATAGCCTCCCGCCTGGTGCGAGATTAATCCAAAAAAATTTTCGCTCCCGAGATAATTGATCCAGGGATAGGGCGTTCGCGGCGTGGTGATCACGTATTCGCGGCGAGCATCATCGAAGTGGCCGAACTGCATGCGATAGCCTCCAACACGACCCGGTAAGGGGCTCCCAGCGTACACCGAATGCGAGGCGCGTCGACAACGGGCTATGGGCAGAACGTGTGCTCTGGACGTAGAAGGCTGGGCGCGAGTAGGCTCCGCCGCTTCGCGCCGAGTGCGTGAGCCGAGGAGAATGGATCGACATGGCAACTCGCGTCAGCTTTCCTGCGGGGTTCGTGTGGGGTGCGGCGACCTCGTCGTACCAGATCGAAGGCGCCACGAACGAAGACGGGCGCGGCGAGTCGATCTGGGATCGGTATGCCAAGACGGTCGCCAACATCAAAGACGGATCCAACGGCGACGTCGCCTGCGATCACTATCACCGATGGCGGCAGGACGTCGCGCTCATGGGTAGCCTGAAGCTGGCCGCGTACCGCTTTTCCGTGGCTTGGCCGCGAGTCCACCCGACCGGACGGTCGCCGGTCAACGACCGAGGGTTGGACTTTTACTCGCGATTGGTCGACGCGCTTCTCGAGCGCGGCATTGCACCGTACGTGACGCTGTACCATTGGGACCTGCCGCAGGTGCTTCAGGACGCTGGCGGCTGGGTGAACCGCGATACGGCACACGCGTTCGTTGAGTATGCCGAAGCCGTGAGCCGGCGTCTGGGTGATCGCGTCAAACACTGGATCACGCACAACGAACCGTGGTGCGCGAGCTTCGTGTCGTACGCGAAGGGCGTGCACGCACCGGGCCTGCGAGACTGGTCGGCCGCTATCGCGAGCAGTCACCACTTGTTGCTGTCGCACGGGTGGGCCGTGTCCGTCATTCGCCGCAACAGCCCCGGCGCCGAGGTCGGCATCACGGTCAACCTGTCGCCGGCCGTGCCCGCGTCGCCGAGTCCCGACGATGCGGATGCCGCCCGCCACTACGACGGCTTCATGAATCGGTGGTTTCTCGACCCGTTGTATCGAGGATTCTACCCGCCCGATATGGTGCTCGATTACGTACGGGCCGGCTACCTGGCGGAGACCGGAATGCCCTTCGTGCGGTCCGGCGATCTCCGGGACATCGCGGTCGCGACCGATTTCCTCGGCGTCAACTACTACAATCGAGCCGTCACGCGGAGCGATCGGGTTCCGGAGCAGAAAAACCGCCCGCGTACCGTCTTTCTCGCGCCCCCGTCCGAATGGACGGCGATCGGATGGGAGGTCTATCCGCAGGGAATGTTCGAGGTGCTGATGCGAGTGCATCTGGGGTATCGGCCGGCCAAGATTTATGTGACCGAAAATGGGGCCAGCTACCCGGACGCGCCCGACGCATCGAAGCGGGTGGCCGATACGCGCCGGATTGCGTTCATGCGAGACCATCTGCTTGCGGCCCGACGCGCGATTGGCGAAGGTGTCCCGCTCGAGGGGTACTTTGCATGGTCGCTGATGGACAATTACGAGTGGGATCACGGTTACACCCAACGCTTTGGTCTCACCTGGATCGACTACGCGACGCAGGAACGGATCCCGAAGGATTCCGCGTTTTGGTATCGCGAGGTGATCGCGCAAAATGCGGTCGAGGCCGCTCAATGACCCACCAGTGGCCGCCGCGAGCGGGGGGCAGAGCGGTCCGAAAACGGCGCGTGACCCTGACGTCGCAATGACGGTGAACCAGCGCGATATTTCCCATGATGCCGGACGTTGAACTGGCCCCGGGCGCCGAAGACAATGGGTTGGCTTGCATGCTGGCGGGGCTCATCCGCCAGAATATGCAGGCCAAGCCCCACAAGCAGGTCGACTTTGCGGGTCTCGACGGAACGGTGGCGATTGTTGCCGAAGACGTGGACGTCGCGCTCACCTTGCGATTCGAAAGCGGATCGAGGCTGACCATTTACGACGGGATCGTCGGAATTCCCGACGTCACGGTCCGGGGACCCTCGGACGTGATCATCGCCCTTTCGAATATGCCCATGGCAACGCCTTTCGGCCTGCCAATCCCCCATCCTCGCGACAAGGAGTCCGTAAGTGCGCTGCGCGCCGTGATCGGCGCGCTTGGCCACGGCACGCTTCACGTGTACGGCGCCGTGTTCCACCTCTCGCTCGTGCTCAAGCTCGGCCGACTCATGAGCGTAAATGGCTGACATGTGGCTCGAGCCGAGCGACCCCGGTGACCTCGCTTCTTGACGGCCGGGCCCCTGGCCCGTACCTTGCGCGCCCCGGAGCGAAAGTACAGACCCGATGGCCGTTCACATTCGTCTTTCCCGAACAGGGTCCAAAAAGCGGCCCTTTTACCGCATTGTAGTGACCGATCACAGGAGTCCCCGCGGCGGGCGCTTCCTCGAGAATATCGGCACCTTCGATCCGGTCCACGACTCGGGCCGCTTCGTCATCGACGACGAGCGGCTCACGTATTGGCGCACGCGCGGAGCCCTTCCGTCCGCCACGCTCGATCGCCTACTCAAACGGCGCGATCGAACGGCAGCGGTGCCGGAGGCAACGTGAGCTCCGAGATCGACGCGGATCGACCACCGCTCCAGGAACTCATCCGCGTCATCGCCGTGGAACTCGTGGATCATCCGGATGAGGTCGACGTGACCGAGCTCAGGGACGATCACAACATCGTCATCGAGTTGCGCGTGGCGAAGGACGACGTCGGCAAGGTCATCGGCAAGGAAGGTCGCACGGCTCAGTCGATGCGCACGCTGCTGACGGCCGTTTCGTCCAAACTTGGCCGCCGCGCCCACCTCGACATCGTGGACTGATCGGGTCGTCGGCGCGCCCGGTAGCGGTCGACCCGTCTGGAGGCAGCGAAACGTGCTTGAGCCCGGCGCATGGGTTCCGTTGGCCGCCGTCGCCCGCCCTCACGGGGTTCGAGGTGAGTTGCGCTTGCGCTTGTTCAATGGGGATAGCGACTTGCTGTTGGGGCTCGATGAAGTGCTGCTGCGCTTCCCCGATGGCCAGGAGCAGGAAGTGAGCGTGGATGGGGCGCGACGCGCCAACGATGCGATTCTGCTCAAACTCTATTCGGTCGACGATCGCAACGGCGCGGAAGCGCTGCGGGGCGCGATCGTATGTGCGAAGCGAGAGGAGTTTCCGCCTCTCGACGCGGGCGAGTTCTACGCTTGCGATCTGGAAGGGGCGCGAGTCGTCTTCGAAGAAGCCGGGGTGGCCAGCGAATTGGGTCGCGTTCGCGCGGTCGTCACCTATCCGACCGCCGACGCGCTTGTGGTCGACGCCGGGGACGGAGGCGACCCGTATGAGGTGCCTCTGGTCGATTCGGTGATCCGGAGCGTCGACGTCCAGAGCGCACGGGTCGTGCTGGCGACCCTCGAGGGGGTATTCCGACGATGAGCGCCGCGCTGCGCTTCGACGTCGTCACGCTTTTTCCGGATATCTTTTCCGGGTATCTGGGCGCGAGCTTCATCGCGCGCGCGCTCGAAGGTGGACAGATCGCGATTCGCTTTCGGAGCCCGCGCGACTTCGGCTTGGGCAAACATCGAAGTGTCGACGATACGCCTTACGGCGGCGGCAGTGGGATGATCATGCGCGTCGACGTGATCGTGGCGGCGATGGAGTCGCTCGACGCCGAGGCGTCCCGAGAGCCGCGGGCACATCGCGTCTTGCTGACGCCTCAGGGGCGCGTACTGGACCAACGGCGGGTGTGCGAGCTCGCATCGCTGCCGGCGGTCATGCTTGTTTGCGGGCGTTACGAAGGGTTCGACGATCGGATCTCGGCGTTCACGGACGAGCAACTTTCGCTGGGCGACTTCGTGATGACCGGAGGCGAGGTCGCTGCGATGGCCATCATCGACGCCTGTGCGCGACTCTTGCCCGGGGTTCTCGGCAACCAAGCGTCTACGGTCGACGAGTCGCACAGTCCGGAGACCGGTGGCTTGCTGGAGTACCCGCAGTACACGCGTCCGGTCGAGTTTCGGGGTGTGCGCGTGCCGGACGTGCTGCAAAGCGGTCATCATGCCGACATTGAACAGTGGCGGCGCGAGCAAGCGATCGCGAGGACACGCGAGCGCCGGCCTGATCTTTGGGAACGCTTCTGCCGGAACCGGCAAGAGCCATGAGGCGCTGCGCGATCGCACTCGTGCACCATCCCGTGCTCGATGGATCGGGCGCAATCGTCACGACGGCCGTGACGAACCTGGACGTCCACGACCTTGCCCGCAGCGCGCGAACGTTCGGGTGCACCGATTACTTCGTCGTGCATCCCATCGCGGCGCAACGCGAGTTGGTCAAGAGAATCCGCGATCACTGGACCGATGGGTCCGGCGGCCGTCGGATTCCAGATCGCCGAGAGGCACTGGGCGTTCTGCGAATCGTCGAGTCGTTGGACGTGGCGTTCGAGCAGCTTGGCGGAAGAAGCCGCGTCGAAGTTTGGGCAACGGCGGCGCGCCCTCTGGGTGCGACGCTGACGTTCCAAGAGGCGCGCGCGCGTCTGGCGGGCGAGGGCACTCACGTGCTCATCCTATTCGGAACGGGCTGGGGTCTGGCGCCGAGCGCAATCTCAGCGGCCGACGGACTGCTCCAGCCGATCGTCGCCGAGGACCCCCGGTACAATCACCTGAGCGTGCGGGCGGCCTGCGCTATTGCGCTCGACCGATTGTTCGGGCAAAAAAATTGAGCGTTGTCGCGGGGGGCGGCGCGCTGAGACAAAAGTGCCTCCATCTCGGGAGTGTAGGCGCCGCCTTGGCGCTCCACGAGAGGCGGGGTAATGATTAAGCCTCCGGCGTGCCCGGCCTGTGCTTCGACGAGAGCGACTCGGGCAGCCGCGCTCGCCGCGGAGTGCACGAAGCGCATGCGCTTGGCGTGAAGGCCTTCGACCGCAAGGCGAGCCAGTAGCGAGGCCAACTCGCGGGCGGGATAAACGAAGCATACCCGTGCACCGCGGCCGGCGACCTGGCGTGCCGCCACTACGAACGGGCCCAAATCGCCGACGCGCGCGCGCGCCTCCGCCTCGGACCCTGCGAACCGGCCGCGGCCCGGGGCGACGTACGGGGGATTGCAGACCACGAGGTTGGCTTCGCCGCGCTGCGCTTTTCCGACGTCGCGCACGTCGGCCCGAACGATCTCGCCGCGGTCGGTCCAGCCGTTCGCGTCCAGGTTCCGGCGGGCCATCTTAGCCGCGGCTTCGTCGATTTCGACGAAGACGACGCGCTGAGTCGCGCCGAGACGCAGAAGAGCCAACCCTACCGCTCCGACGCCGGCTCCCAAGTCGAAAGCGACGCGAGCGGGCCGCTTCACGTACGGCCCATCGCCGCTTGCGGTCGAGTTGGCCGTTTCGCGGGCGGCGAACGTGGCGAGCAGAAGAGCATCGACGTTGGTCCTGTAGCCCCTGCCGCGATGAGGCTGGAAGAGCACAACACTGCCCCCGAACAACGCGTCTTGCGTTGCCTCCGAAGCGGTGCCGTCGCTCAGCACACCGCCGTTCAAGGTTGCCATCTCCGTGCGCCTCCTCGCTCCGAGGCATTCGCGCTCGGCGAGATGGCCCGGCGCGTCCCCGCCACTTGCACCATACTCTAAGACGCCGGATGCCCGTGTCACGCGTCTCATTTCCCGATCAAGCACTCACGTCTCGTGCGAAAGGGGCGAAGCAGGTCCTCGAACAGGGCCGTGCCGCCGCCGGGCGCTCCGTTGTCCCGCCGATGCGCGGCGAGCCGGCGACCGACCCTGCCGAACGTGTCCGGTTGACCGCGCGAGCGCTCGGATTCGACGCTGTGGGCATTGCACGCGCGGACGTCCCGCTCGACCGGGACATCGCGCGCTACGACGCATTCATCGCCAACGGAATGCATGGGGAGATGCGGTATCTCGCGCGAAATCGCGGCCTCCGGGAGCGTCTCGACGCCGACGGTTTGCTTCGGGGCGCGAAGAGCGTGGTGTGCGTCGCCCGGCGCTATCCGCGTTTGCCCGACGTAGGCCCGTCCGGGATCGTCGGGTCCATTGCGCGCTATGCGCGAGGCCGCGACTACCACGGATTTCTGCGGCGGCGGATCCGGCGTTTGGCGGCCTACCTGCGCTCGTTCGGCTCTCCCGATCACCCCGTACGAGCGCGCCCGCTGTGCGACGACGAGCCGGTTCTCGAGCGCGCGTGGGCGGCGCGGGCCGGACTCGGGTTTGTCGGCAAAAATGGCATGCTCATTGTGCCGGGCCTCGGGTCGATGGTGTTGCTCGGCGAGGTGGTCACCACCCTGGATCTGCCCGCTGACGTGCCCATGGCCGAGAGATGCGGAACGTGCACGCGGTGTCTGGATGCATGCCCGACCAAGGCCTTCGCCGCGCCCTTCGTGCTGGATCCGCGTCGCTGCGTGGCCTACTTGACGATCGAGCACCGGAGCGCGATACCGGCCGACCTTGCCGAAGGCGTCGGCGCTCACTTGTTCGGCTGCGATGACTGCCAGAATTGTTGCCCATTCAACGCCGGCGAAGCCGCCCGTGCTCGAGATTCGGCAGCCGACGGCGACCCGTTCTCGCCGCTCGATCGCTGGTCGAGCGTGCGGCTCGCCGATCTGCTCTCGCTCGACGAGGCGGGGTGGCGCGCCCTGGCGCAAGGCTCACCGCTCAAGCGAAGCGGGCGCGCTGGGATCGCGCGCAATGCGGCCATCGTACTCGCCAACCGGCGGGACCGCAGCGCGCTTGGGGCCCTTCGAGACGCGGCGGACCGGCACGACAGCGATATGGTTCGGCAGGCGGCTGCGTGGGCCGTCGAGCAACTCGCGCGGTAGCCGCGCCGGCCGCGGGCTCGGACCCGTTCGGAAGCGTTGAGCGAGGAGCGTTGCTTGCTCTGGAGGGGCCCTAATCGGCCCGCGCGGTCCCGTTCGTGCCGTTCGTGCCGCTCGCGGCGACGGGCGCGCGCTCCTTTTCCCGTTCCGGGGCGCGGACGCTTCCGAGCGACGAGCGGCCGATGAAGACTTTGCGATCGAAGGTGTCGAGGTTCTTGTGCGCGACGATCTGAAAGCAAGCAGCGTTGCCCTGCATCGCGATCCGCCACGACCATGCGAGAAAAAGATGCCAAAGGCGGTACCAACGCTGGCCGTACGCCTTGACCACGGTTTGTTCGTGGTTTTGCCAGTTCTGATGCCATCGCTGGATCGTGAGTCCATAGTGAACGCTCACGTTTTCAGCGGACTGGATTTCGAAGCCCACCCTCTCGAGCCCTCTCACGACGTCGCTCAGCGGGAGCGAAGCATCCGCGCCCGGAAAGATGTACTTGCTCATGAAGAGACCCCAAATGAGGTCCTCGGGGCGCAGACCGATCACCGGCACACCGAGCGCTCCGCCGCGGCGTAGGCCCGTCCACTGCAGCAAAAACAGGCCACTGTCTTTCAAGAGGTCGTACGCAAGCTGACAAAACTTGCCGAAGTTCTTGATGCCTACGTGCTCCACCATTTCGAGGCTCGAGATGCGATCGTACTGGCGCCTCGGGATGTCGCGATAGTCCAGGCACTCGATACGAGCGCGCTCCGACAACCCGGCTTTCGCGATCCGCCGATTCCCGAAGGCCGTTTGGTTCTTGCTGATCGTGATGCCGGTCGATTTCGCGCCGTAGTTTTTGGCCGCGTACATCGCAAGGGTGCCCCATCCACACCCGATGTCGAGCATCTCGTCGCCGGGATGAACCATCAACTTGCGACACACCAAGTCGAGCTTGTTGTCCTGCGCCTGTTCGAGCGAGTCGTGCTCGTCGCGGAAAAATGCGCTCGTGTACACCATGCGCTCGCCGAGGAAGGCATCGAAGAAGTCGTCGCCGCGATCGTAGTGCTCGCGAACGATGCGCTCGTCCTGTTCCTTGGAGTGGATGGCAACTTCGGGAATGAAGCGAGTGACGAAGAACTCCAGATGGTGCTTCGTGAGCGCGTAACTGACGAGCTCGCGACGGGCGTCGAGAAAGGCGTCCATGTCCGGGATGTCGATCAAGCCATCGAGGTATCCCTCGAACAACGTGGTCATCGGAATTTTGCGCGTTGCGTACCGGGCAGCGAAGCTGCGGTCCTGGAAGGACACGAGATCGGTCAGCTGGGTCGTCTTGGTCACGGGTGGCCTTCTGGTTTTGCGCGAAGCGCGGGGCCGAAAGGGAACACAACCGGCCTTTCTGTTCAACAAGGATGCGACCGACGAGGACAGGATTCGCGGTCGTGTGCTACAAAGTAGCCGGTCGAGGGCAATGAGAGTTTTCCTCGCAGCGGTCTTTTTGGCGGTCGGTCTGGCGGTTCCGCGTGCCGGGACCGCTCAGGAGTCGCAGATCGAGGGTCTACGGGCGGTGGCGCAGTCCCACTCGAGAGACTGGGAGGCCGCCTTGTCGCTGGGGCGTGCACTGCGGCGCGCTGGCCGTTGGGCCCAGGCTGAGGTCGAGCTCCGCCGCGGGATCGGTGTATGTGCGGCGAACCCGAGCGCGCTCCGAGCGCTCTACACAGAACTCGCCCGGGTCTACATGGACCTCGGCAACGTCCAGCGTGCGTTCGCCACCTGCAAGCAACTCATCCATGTGCCAGGGGCAAGCGCCGAAGGACATGCGTGTGTCGCAAACGCGCACTTGGTCTGGCAGCGAGCGACGGAGGCACAGCTCGAAGCGGCGGAGGCGCTTGCGATAGACCCACAGTGCTACAACGCACGGCTCGCGCAGGGGCTCGCGTTCGAATTCGAGCTCGACTCGGCTCGAGCCGAGGCCTCCTTTCGAGAGGCCATCGCGATGCGACCGGACGGTGCGGACGCGCGCACGGCCTTGGGGCGTGTCTTGTGGAGGGCCGGTGACCGATCGCAGGGCCTCGCTGAGTTGAGCAAAGGCGTGGAGCTCGATCCTCTCGGCCCCGAGAACGTATTTGAGCTGGCGAGCGCGCTACCGTTGGGGCCGGAGCGCACCGGTTTGCTCGAGCGGGCCGTCCGCGAACGCCCGTCGTTCGGCAAGGCATGGCTCGAGCTGGGCGCGCAGCGCCTCGCCTCCGGCCGTGTTGCGGAGGCGAAGGAAGCCGCCGAGTCCGCCGCGCGCACCGACGCGACCAATCTAGGGGCCCGCGTTCTGCTGGGCCAGGTGGCGCTCGCAGAGGGTCGCGCCGACGACGCCATTCACGCCGGAGAGGCAGCTCTGAAGTCCGAGGCCAACAATGCCGCCGCTGAGCTGCTCGTCGCCGATGGCAACGCGCGCAAGGGCGAAATGGACCTGGCGATCGAGGCCTATCAAGCCGCGTGGGGCCTCGATCACCGCGATCCCACCCCGCTCGTGAGCGCAAGCCTCGCGTGCCATGCTGTGGGTCGTGATACGAGTGCCCGCGCATTCGGCGTTCGCGCCAGCGAGGAGTTTCCCGATTGGGGGCCGGCCTGGGCGGCGCTCGGCGATGCGCTGGTCGCGCAGAACGAGCAGCGAGCCGCACGCGAAGCATACGGCCGAGCACTGTCGGCTTCCGCGGGGGGGTTGGACCGCGACGGCGTGCGGGCCAAACTCGCGGCCATGCGCTGAAGGCAGCTAGAGTAAGACGAAGCAGGGCTCCGGCTCTCGTCAATTCCGTGGATCGGCTCGATCTCGTACAACGCATTCTCGCGCGAGATCCGCGTGGCATAGGCCGCGCGCTTCGGGTCGTCGACGACCGGTTGCCGGGCCGCGACGAACTGATGAAGGACCTCTGGCCGCACACGGGCCGGTCATGGGTGCTGGGCGTCACCGGGAACCCCGGTGCGGGAAAGTCCACGATGTGCGACCGGCTCATCACGGCATACCGGCAGCGTAACGAGCGCGTGGGCGTCGTCGCCGTCGACCCCACGAGCCCTTACTCGGGCGGGGCTATTCTCGGAGACCGCATCCGAATGCAGCGCCACGCCAACGACGCGGACGTCTTCATTCGCTCCGTGGCAACCCGCGGGCATCTAGGCGGACTCTCGAGAAGTGCGCGCGACATCGTGCGAGTGCTCGACGCAGCCGCGTACGGCGTCATCCTTGTCGAGACCGTCGGCGTGGGCCAGGATGAGCTCGAAATCACCCGCACCGCCCATTCGACCCTCGTGGTGATGACGCCCGGTCTTGGAGACGAGATTCAGGCGATCAAGGCCGGACTGCTCGAGTGCGCCGATGTCTTCGCCGTCAACAAATCCGATCGGGACGGCGCGGACGCGACCGTGCACGATCTCGAGCTCATGATTTCACTCGGCAACGAAGCCCTGCAGTCACTTCCTAAGGGCGTCGGCGGCGTGGCGCACGCTGCGAGCGCAGGACCGGTGAGGCCTCGCTCGGTCCCTTCAGACGATGAAACGTGGACCCCGCCCATCGTCAGATGCATCGCTACACGTGGCGACGGCGTCGACGAAGTCGTGCGAGCGCTGGGGCGACACCGGGGTTGGCTCGAAGGAACCGTGGCGGGCCGAAACCGCCGCCGATCCCGGCTCGACGAAGAGCTTCGCCAGGCTTTGCGGGAGGCGCTCCTCGAGGCCGCCATTCACGATCTCGGCGATCGAATCGACGACGCGGTGCGCGATGTGGAGAATCGAGGGGTGGACCCCTACACCGCCACCGAGCGCTTGGTCAACGCGTTTCGCGCAAGCGGGTAGCCGTTCGGGCACCGGAGGCAGCCCGACTTCGCGGCGGATTTCGGCCCGTTGCGGAGGCAGCCGCCCCGTCCCCGCTCGGTCGAAGTTTTCCGTCGGTTGCGGGGCCGCTTGCACGGCGGCTTCGCGGCGCTTTTCGGCCGATCCGTTCGGCGTCGAATGCGGAAGGGCAGACGTCGCTGACCGAGCAGTCGGTGCATGCGGGCTTTCGTGCGTGGCAGCAGCGGCGGCCGTGAAAAATGAGTACGTGGCTTGCCGCGTTCCACTCCGTCCTCGGGAGGATCAGGCAAAGGTCTTTTTCGATTTTCTCGGGTTCCGTCCGCTTCGACCAGCCGAGTCGCTGGCTGAGGCGCATCACATGCGTGTCGACCACGACCCCCTCGGGGGCATTCCATACGACCCCGAGGACCACGTTCGCAGTCTTGCGGCCGACCCCGGGCAGTTTGACCAGGGCATCGAGCGTTCCCGGAACCTCGCCGCCGTGGTCGCGGACGAGCGCTTTCGCCAGAGCCACGAGCGACTTGGCTTTCGTGCGAAAGAAGCCGAGCGTCGACACATAAGGTTCCACTTCGCCGGGCGCCGCGGTGGCCAGAGCGCGCGCGTCCGGAAAGCGAGCGAACAATTTGGGTGTGACCTTGTTGACCGCTACGTCCGTCGTTTGCGCCGAGAGCACGACCGACACCAGCAGCTCGAACGTGGATCCGTGATCGAGCTCGCAGCGCGCCGTCGGATGTTGGCGAGCCAGCCGGCCGAGCGTTTGCGGTGCAAGAGCGGGCGCCAATCGAGCACGATCACGGCGCTCCTTCGCCGACAGCCTCGGCGTGGACGAGGGATCGGGCGATCCCACTCAGTTGAGCTCGCTCGGTGCGGGGGGTACGGTCGATCCGCCGAGATCGTCTGCTTCGCTCGTCTCGGCCATTCGCTCCACCGCGACGATCCGCTCCCCATCGCCGAGCGTCATCAGCTTGACGCCCTGGGCGTTGCGGCCCGTTTCACGAATCTCACCGACGCGCGTTCGCAGCGTTTGTCCGCGATCCGTGATGAGCATGACCTCATCGCTCTCTTTGACCAGCTTGACGCCCACGACCGGTCCGTTGCGTTCGCTGGCGTCGATCAGGATGATTCCCTTGCCTCCACGGTTCTGGGTTCGAAACTCGTCGATCTGCGTGCGCTTGCCGTATCCCTGGGCGCAAACGGCGAGCACCAGCGGGCGCTCATCGCTCGACACTTCGAGGCCGACCACCTCGTCGCCCTCGCTCAGGTCGATCCCCTTGACCCCGTGGGTCCCCCGGCCCATCGGACGAAATTGATCCTCGGGAAAGCGGATGCTCTGCCCGCCCTTGGTGGCAATCAGAATGTCGCGGGTGCCGTCGGTGAGCGCGGCAGAAAGCAGTCGGTCGCCTTCGTCGACCTTGACACCGATGATTCCCTTCTCGCGGAAGTTCTCGTACTCGTCGAGCTCCGTTTTCTTGATCTGTCCGTCCTTCGTCAGCGTCACGACGAATTTACCCTTTTCGATCTTCGGAATTTCCACGATGGCCGCGATCTTTTCGCCCGCTTCGACGCCGATGAAATTGACAATCGCACGACCCTTGCTCGTACGTGCGGCCAGGGGAATTTCGTAGACTTTCTTGACGTAGACTTTCCCCTTGTCGCTGAAGAAGAATACGTAAGCGTGCGTCGAGGCGACGAAGAGCTGCGTCACCCAGTCTTCCTCGCGCGCCTCCATTCCGATGCGTCCCCGGCCGCCCCGCTTCTGAGCGCGATAATCTTTGGGGCTCGTACGCTTGATGTATCCGGCGTGCGAGATGGTCACGACCATGTCCTCTTCTTGAATCAGATCCTCGTCCAGGATCTCCGCGTCGTTCTCGACAATCTCGGTCCGCCGACGGTCGGCGTATTTCGCCCGGATCTCTTCGAGCTCGGTCACGATGACGTTGTCGAGGAGCTCGGGACTCGCGAGAATCGACCGAAGCCGAGCAATCGCATCGCACAATTGCGCATATTCGTGAGCCAGCTTCTCTTGCTCGAGGCCGGTGAGCCGTGAAAGACGCATCTCGAGGATCGCCTTGGCTTGTCGATCGGATAGCGCATAAGGTTGCCGGTCCCGCGCGAGTTCGATCTCGCTCTCCGGCCGTCCGGCTCGCCGTACGAAGGCCTCGAGCCCGGAAAGCGGCAGGGTCATCAGAGCCGCCCGTGCAGTTTCAGGATCCGCCGACTGCCGGATCGTTTTTATGACGAGATCGACTTCGGAAACGGCGACGCCGAGACCTTCCACGATCTCGCGCTGCCCCTCGGCTTGCCGGAGCTCGTATCGCGTGCGGCGCGCGACGACCTCTCTTCTGTGTCCCACGAACGCTTCGAGCGTCTCCTTGAGATTCAAGACCGCGGGGCGTCCTTGCACGATCGCGAGGTTGATGACGCCGTAACTCGTCTGCAGATCCGTCTGTCGGTAGAGCTGATTGATGACGATCTGCGGAATGACGTCTTTCTTCAGCTCGACGACGAGTCGTATGCCATCTCGGTCGCTTTCGTCGCGAACCTCCCCGACCCCATCGAGCTTCTTTTCGCGGACGAGCTCCGAGATGCGCGCCGCGACTCGGGCCTTATTCACCTGGTAGGGAATCTCGGTGATGACGATCTGCTCCTTTTCGCCGCGCCCTGGGGAGCGCTCCACACCCAAGCGGGCGCGCATGACGATGGCTCCGCGGCCCGTCCGATACGCCGACTCGATGCCCGATCGCCCGAAAATGAGCCCGGCCGTCGGAAAGTCCGGGCCCGGTACGAGACGGATCAGATCGTCCAGAGAGGCGTTGGGCTGCCGGAGCAGATGGACCGTGGCGTCGATGATTTCGCCGAGGTTGTGCGGGGGGATGTTGGTCGCCATTCCGACCGCGATGCCGTTGGTACCGTTGACCAGCAGATTCGGGACGCGTGACGGCAGGACCACCGGTTCTTGGAGGCGATCGTCGAAATTCGGGACGAAGTCGACGCATTCTTTGTCGAGGTCATTCAGGATCTCGACGGCAAGCTTGGTGAGGCGCGCCTCGGTATATCGGTACGCGGCCGCCGGGTCACCGTCGATCGACCCGTAATTGCCCTGACCGTCGATGAGCGGGTAGCGCATCGAAAAGTCCTGGGCCAGGCGGACCAGTGCGTCGTAGACGGACGCGTCGCCATGCGGATGGTATTTGCCGAGGACGTCGCCGACGATGGTGGCGCTCTTGCGGTACCCGGTGGTCGGCAGCAATCCTTGCTCGTACGCGCTGTACAAGATGCGTCGATGGACCGGCTTGAGCCCATCGCGCACGTCGGGGATCGCGCGCCCGATGATGACGCTCATCGCGTAGTCGAGGTACGAGGTGCGCATCTCGTCCTGGATCGAGACGGGGACCTTTTGCTGCGGTGCGGTCGGCGTCGGGGGATTCTCGGCCATGCGTCGAGGACGTGTTTAGCACGCAGCCCGAGGGATCCGATCGCCCGGACGCCCGTTCGAATCGACTAGAAGAAATTCCCGATCGTGAACTCGAAGTCGCTGTGGCGTTCGTAGGGCAAGGGCTCGAGCGGGAAGCCCCACTCGAATCGAAGGGGACCGAGCGGGGAGAACCAACGGATCCCGAAGCCGGTCGACGTGCGTAGGTAGCCGAGGCTGTCGGGGAACGAAAAGCACGGCCGAACGACCCTGTCGAACTGCGGTGCCGGCGTGGTCTGGCAGAACTGGCTTTCGGTATTCCAGGAGTTTCCCGCGTCGAAGAAGACCACGCCGCGGATCCCGACTTTGTCGAGAATGGGGAACTCGAGCTCCAGGTTCTCGTAGGCCTCCATGTTGCCGCCGATGTTTGCGCCGTTCGGGATCGGCGGCGAGTTCGGATCCAGCGTGGACGTCAGCGGAAGGCGAGGGCCGATGCTCCGCAGATAGAAGCCACGCACGTCCAGAATGCCGCCCAGGAAATACCGCTGGAAGATCGGGACGCCTTCCGGATCCGGGCTCGTGATGAGGCCCCATTCGGTGTTCAGCTTGAGCACGAACCCCGACCCGGGCTGGCCCACCGTCGCTCCGCCGAGCGGATAGTAGAATCGCCCCGTGAACTTGTGACGCAGGTAGTTGAACTGGCTGCCGAAGAGCTCGGAGGCGAGCTCGGTGGATACCTGCAGAAAGATTCCCGAGCTCGGGAAGAGCCGGTTGTCTCGGGTGTCGTACGTGAGCGTGGGCCGGAGCGAGAAGACGCGGCCTGAGTTGAACAGGTTGGCCAAAGGCAAGGCTTGAAAGATGTTGGTGAAACCAGGCGTGGATGTGCCGAAAACGGTGCTCGTCGACGAGGTATCGACCGAGTCCCATTCGGCGGTCGCCGTAACCGAGAGGCGCAGCCATGGCTGCGCCAGCGCATAGCCGAACGTCATCGATCCACCGATGGACCTCCGCGCGAAGTTCGGAAAAACATACAGGGTATCATAGAGTTCAACGCTCGAGTTCCAATTGCTGTCGAGAAAGTAGGGCTCGAAAAAGCGCAGCGTCACGAGCTGCCGCAGTGACGAAACCTGGGCTTGCAGCGCCAGGGCCTGGCCGTTACCGAAGAGGTTCGCCTGTTGGACTTGCGCCGTGGCGATGAAGCTCTCGATCGAGCTGAACCCAGCGCCCACCTGAAAGGTGCCGGTGGACTTCTCGCTGACCTCCACGTTGATGACGAGCTTGTCAGGCGCCGACCCCTGTTCGGTCGACAGGTCCACCCGTTCGAAGAATCCGAGCGCCGTGATGCGTCGCTTGCTGTTGTCGATCCCCGTCTCGCTGAAGAGCTGCCCCTCCTGCACCTCCATCTCGCGGCGGATGACCTTGTCACGCGTCTTCGTGTTTCCCTTTACCTCGATGCGCTCGATCGTGACGGGGGGACCCCGCTTGATCGGAACCACGATGTCCACCTCGGAGTGAATCGGGTCGAGCTCGGTCTCCGGTTCGGCTTCCACGTTGGCGAAGCCCGCGTCGCGATACAGCGTGCGAACCGCTTGCAGGTCCTTGATGAGCTCGGCTCGGTTGAAGTAGTCACCCGAATGAGCGTGCAGCATTTGCTGCAGCGCTCGGCGCCCTCCCAGCGGCTCGACCTCCCGCGTTGGATCGTCGCCGCTGCGCTCGTAGATTCGAAGCTGCCGGATCTTGTAGCGAGGCCCCTCGTGGATGACGATCGCGATGTCGATCCCGGAGCGGTCCGCAGTGAGCATCACCCGGGGGGTGCCGACTTGCACGCTGAGGTACCCCTTGTCGTAGTACGCGGCGCTCAGCATCAAGACGTCGCGCTCGAACACGTCCTGGCGGTACGGTCCTCCGGATCCGAACGACAGGAACCCTCCATTGCCGGTCTGCATCCCGCCGCGCAATTCGTCGTCGGCCATATGATCGTTGCCGATGAACGTCATGCGCCGAACGGTCACGGGTTGATGTTCGGTGATTCGAAACTTGACGATGACTTCGTTCTCCCGTTGAGGCTGGATCTCGTACTGAACGTCCGCCAGAAAATAGCCCTTCTCCGCATAACCATCTTTGATCTTCTGGACGCTGCGACGCACGGCCGGCAAGCTCAAAATCGTGTTCGGCTTGACTTCCACGACCTCGGTCAACTTGTCGCTCTCGATTTCGTCGTTGCCCGAATACTCGACCGCTTTGATGTTCGGCCGCTCGCGCAAGATGAAGCGCAAGACGACGCCGCGGTCGCTCGTCGTAAGGTCCACCTGAATGTCTTCGAAGAAGCCCGAGTCCCACAGGGCGTGGACGTCTGCCGTCAGGTTCTCGACCTTGAACAACTGGCCGATCTTTTCGCGCAAATAGGACACCACGTCCTCGCGCACGACGCGTCGGTTGCCGACCACCTCCAGGGCCGCGATGGGGAGTCCCTCGGCCTGTTCGGCGACGGTGGGAGGCAAGCGCAATGTTGGATCGAGCCCCAGACTCGAAGGGGACGGCGCACCGCCGCCATCGGCCAACGTGCCCGCATCGGCGTTGGGTGGCGTCGGCGCTCCGCCGTCGGGGAGCGATGCCGCGGCCGGGCGGACCGTGCTGGTGTCCACCGCGTACGCAGGCCGGACGCAGAGCAGCGCGAGAAGCACCGCGGCCAAGAAGGCGAGCAAGCGTGCGTTTTGCATCGGGGTCGCGCGCCCACGACCTCGTCGAGGATGCGCAAAAAGTCTCCGCTGCCTAGCGCACGCGTGAGGCCGCGGTCAACCAGCCGGATGCAACAGCCCCGCGCCACCAGACGAAGGCCGCGACCACGAGCCCGATCGGGACGCCCGCCATGGCCACCGGCATCGAGGCGTGATCCGCGACGAGACCCATCAACGGCGGCGACCAAAGGTCGCCCAGCGCGTGGATGGCGAAGATCGCAAGTGCCATCGCGCTGGCACGAAGGGCGGGTGGCGCGCTTCGGAGCAGCACGACGTTGATTGGGCCACTAAGCGAGAACAGCGCGATCTGGCAAGGCAGCGTCCACCCGAAGAACAGGCCCGTGGTGGTGGCCGCGATCGCGGCAGCCGCGAGGGGCGCTCCGACGCCGGAACTGGCCGCGCACACGCCGAGATGGATCCGAGCGCACGTCGCGTCCGCGCGCGCCGAGTCGGCTTCGGACAAAGGCGCCCCGGATGAAGTGCCGGCGGGCGGACGGCCCCGGGCTGCGCGGTCGGCCACCCATCCGCCGAAAACGGTCCCCAGTACGCCCCCGAGGACCGTCACGAGGCCGAAGTCGATGCTCGCGCGCGCGACGGCGAGACCGTAACGTTCGCTCACGTATTTGGGCGCCCAGTAAGCGAACCCCCCGATCGCGAAGGTATATACGCAGTACCCGAGCACCGCGGCGCGATAGAGCGGCATGCGTGCGAGGTTGCGCGCCGCGTCGAGCAAGTTCGATTCGGACGGCTTCCAGCGATCCGCAGGCTCGGCGATTCGCAGGCAGAAGAGCGCGAGGGCCAGCCCCGGTCCCCCCGTGACGTAGAACGCAGTGCGCCACCCGTGCCCGTGCAGGACGGCTCCACCGACCAGGTAACCAAGAGCGGAGCCAACCGGTGTAGCGGCGCAGTAAAAGGCCATCCAGCCCGATTTGCGCCCTTCGGGCGCGAGGCGATCGATCAGCGCGGGGGCGAGGGTCGCGAAACTCGCTTCGCCGACGCCCACCGCCGCACGCGCTGCAATCAACGACACCATGGTCCGAGCAAGCCCCGACGCGACGGTAGCAGCGCTCCAGATGGCCACGCCCGCCGCGATGAGCGTTCGGCGCGTGCCGCGGTCGCCGGCGCGGTCTGCCCACGCGCCGAAAACTGGGCTCGTCGCGAAGTACCCGATAAGAAATACGGTCGGCAGCAAACCGGCTACGAGATTGGACAGGCGCAGGTCGGCTTGGAGAGGGACGAGGACGGCGGAAAGGACGTAGCGGTCAAGGTAGTTGAGCAGATTCAACCCAGTGAGAAGGGTCAGAATGATCTTGGGGTTGCGGATCAATGGATGGTGAGCATACCGGGGCTAGCGGAGAACCTGATGCCGAAGTCGATCACCGAAAGTACGCCGTTGCTGGATCCCGGCGGGTTCGCGCACGAACCAAAACGGCGGGCGACAGCAGAATCGATGGCCTCGCGTCAGCGCGAGATCTCCGTGAGCGAGTTCTTCACGAAAAATCGACATCTGCTCGGCTTCGACAACCCGGCCAAAGCGCTGCTCACGACGGTCAAGGAAGCCGTCGACAATTCGCTCGATGCATGCGAAGAGGCCGGGATTCTTCCTGAGATCGCCGTCGAAATTCGGGAGGTCACGGGAACGGCCGCGAAAGGGTCGAAGGCGAAGGATCCCGAGTCGGCGGGCGGAGATCGGACGGCGCCGGGGGGGCCGTCGCGGTTCCGCATCGTCGTGGAGGACAACGGACCCGGCATCGTGAAACCGCAGATTCCGAAGATCTTCGCGAAACTTCTCTACGGTTCCAAGTTTCACCGGCTCAAGCAGTCACGCGGTCAACAGGGCATCGGTATCAGCGCCGCGGGGCTGTACGGGCAGCTCACGACTGGAAAGGCGGTCGTTATCACGAGCCGCACGGGCAGGGGCCGGCCTGCGTTTCAAGTGCACGTGCGGATCGACACGAAACGCAATCAGCCCGACATTGTCCACGAAGAGACGGTCGACTGGGCGCGCGAGCACGGAACCCGCGTCGAGATCGAGCTGGTTGCGTCGTATCGGGGCGGTCGAACCGGTGTGCAGGAATACCTCGAACAAACGGTCGTTGCGAACCCCCACCTTGCACTCACGTTCGTCTCGCCCAAAGGCGAGCGTCTCGAATTTCCGCGGGTGGCGTTCGATCTTCCCCCCGAGGCGGCGGAAATAAAGCCGCATCCGCTCGGAGTGGAGCTCGGGATGTTGCAAGCCATGCTCGCGGACTCTCCGAAAAAAACGGTAAAGCAGGTGCTCATCGACGACTTCTCGCGGATCTCGACCGCCGTGGCGCAGCAGGTCTGCGAGCGCGCGAAGGTGAATCCGAGCGCGCCCGCAGAACGCATCCACGGCGAGCAACTCGAGCGCCTGCATACGGCGCTCGGCACGGTCAAAGTCATGGCGCCGCCGGCAACCGCCGTCGTACCCATCGGAGAGGCCTTGCTCATCGAAGGTCTCAAACGCCGCTTTTCGCGGGCCGAATTTTACGTCTCGACGACGCGCCCTCCTTCCGTTTACCGCGGCAATCCTTTCGTCGTCGAAGTCGGCCTGGCGTTCGGTGGCGATCTGCCGGCCGACGAACCGGCGGAGATCATGAGGTTCGCGAATCGGGTTCCGCTCCAGTACCAGCCGAAGGCCTGCGCGATAAGCGAGGCGGTCTACCTCACCAACTGGCGAAGCTACGAGCTGCAGCAGCCGAAGGGGAGCTTGCCGATCGCCCCAATGGCGATCGTCGTGCATCTGGCCAGCGTCTGGGTCCCGTTCACGAGCGAAGCGAAGGAAGCGGTTGCGCATTACGACGAATTGCTCCGTGAAATGGGGCTCGCCATCAAAGAGTGCGGCCGCAAGCTTGCTGCGCACATCCGCGCGAAGGCGCACGCCGATCGTGAGCACAAGCGACGCAGCATATTTCAGAAATACATACCCGAAGTGGCGCAAGCCCTGTCCGACATCTTGAATGTGCCGAAAGACGAAGCCCAGAAGGCTTTTTTCAAAGCTCTTCCGAGCTTCGTACGGCTCGCCGACGAACCGATCGAAGGCGCGGAAGACAACGGGCAGCCGTCGTCGCCGGCGATTGCGCAAGCGGGCAATCGCGGCCTCCTGCCGGGGGCAACCGATGCGCCGACCCCGCGAGGTCCCGCCCGCGCATCGCCCAAAGCAACCGCCCCGCCTCCGCACGCGCCCAAGGGCGGCAAAGGCGCAAAGGCGCGCGAGCCACTGCACGTGCCGGAGTGATCCATGGCCTCCAAGAAGCAAAAAGCGAACCGAACGGAACGCGACGAACAGACGCTCGCGAGAATCGACAAGTTGGCTCGACGAGCGTTGATGGACGTCAACAAGGGGAACAACCCAGCGCTCGAAATCCGCACGCGGACGTTGTCCAACGTAGCCTTCAACGAGAAGACGAGGATCATCGAGCTCGGGCACAGAACGCAATCGCGAGAATTTTTCAATGTCGCGATGGCGCGTAAATTCATGCAAACCTTTCTAATCGCGAAAGGATGCAAGACGCTGATCGACGAGGGAAAGACCATCAGCATTCGCCAGATGTTCTACATGACCAAGCACACGCTCGAGGACTCGGAGGAAAATACATTCGAGGACCAGAGCGAAAGCGACCCGATCATCGAGGATCTCGAAGTCGGAATCGACGCACTTCGCGAGGAGTTGCATCTCTTTGCCAACCGTCGAGGTGGATTGGTGGGCAACATGGTCGTGCGGGACGGGCCCGACGAAATTGATCTCGCCCGAATGGGCCGGGGCGGTTGGATGATCCCGAGCATTTGCGAAGACGACGCCCTCCAATTCGTTCGATGCAACGCCGATTTCATTCTATTCGTCGAAAAAGACGCCATCTTCCACCGCCTCAACGAGGACGGCTTTTGGAAAAAGCACAAGTGCATTCTGATGACCACACAGGGCCAGGCCAGCCGCGGCGCGCGACGGTTGATGCAGCGGATGTCGCTTGAGTTGAAATTGCCGATTTATGCGCTTGTCGACAACGATCCATGGGGGCTTTACATTTATTCGGTCCTCAAGCAAGGCAGTATCAATCTGGCTTACGAGTCGATGCGTATGGCGGTCCCGAATGTGCGATTCCTCGGGATGAGCGCGTTCGATCATCGCAAATTTGCCATGCCAAAGGCCGTGGAAATCAGGCTCACCAAAGAGGATCTGGCGCGAGCCGAACAGATGAAGGCGTACCCCTGGTTCAAAGCCAAACAGTGGCAGCGCGAAATTCAAGGGATCGTGCAAAACGGTTTCAAGATGGAGCTCGACTCATTGTTGACGAAGGGCATCTCGTTCATCAGCGAGGAGTACATACCGAAGAAGCTCCGGGATCGAGATTACTTGCAGTGATATCGGACGACCTTGAGCTCTCCCGCGCGTGCGTGAAGGTGGCTGGGCGCCGACCCACCCTCGGGCCGACTCACGTTCGGCGCTTTCCGTGCCGTCACTCGAGTTGGAACGGCACGACGCTGGCCTCCGCCAGTCCAGGCACGGCCGAGCGCAAAGGGTCTAGCACTTGCGACGCGGTGGCCACGACCACCGCAAGCAAGTCGTCTGTGCGAATGCGGCTCGCGACTGCGGCGCTCGCCGATGCGGGCGTTACGGCCCGCACGTGTTCGATCCATCCACTGAAGTAGTCTCGCGGCAAATCGAGCAGCTCCAGATCGAGCGCCTGATGCAAGCGCTTCGTCGCGGTGTCGACGTCGAACGCGTGCGACCGCACGAGGTAACGCTTGACGAGGTTCACCTCCGCGGGGCGCACTCCGGCTCTCACCCAGGTGTCGAGCAGCTCGATCGCCAGTGCCAAACAGGGTGCGGCGTCCTGTGCCGCAGGAAAGGTCCAAAGCGTCCACGCCTGGCGCCGCCGATCCACCGATGCTCGACTGCTCGCGCCGTAGGACCACCCGCGTTTCGAACGGATCTCCTTCATCAACCGCGATGTGAACGTTCCGCCGAAGACCGCGTTCGCAACAACGAGCGAAACGTGGTCGGCATCGTGGCCGGACGTGCCAAGCGTGCCGAGCAGAATCTGGGTCTGCGTTCGCTCCGGCTTGTCCACGAGCAGCAACCGACGTCCGGGACGCATGTTGGGCTCGGGGACGTGGTCCACCGCTGCCGTCCCCGCGGCAAGGCCGGCGATGAGTTGCCTCGCGAGCAAGGGCGCTCGGTCGGGCGTTACGTCCCCGGCGATGCCAATGATCAGGTTGGCCTGGACGACGTATCGGCGATAGAAATCGAGCACATCGGCGGGCGTGATGGCCTCGATCGTTCGCGTCGTTCCGCCGGCGTTGCGCCCGTACGGGTGACCCTCGAAGAGGGTCCGTTGCATCGCCTTTTGAGCTACCACGCGATCGTTGTCGCGGGCCTCGACGATTTCGGCGATGCTTTCGCGTTTGAGCCGCTCGAGTTCGTGGTCCGGAAATGTCGGAGCTCGGAGCATTCGGCCGAGAAGTTCGATGAACGGTTCGACGTTGCGCGCGATGACTTGCGCGTGGATACCCACGGTCGAGGGCGACGTATCGACGGCCATTTCCGCGCCCAGGGTATCGATCCGGAAATCGATCTCCTCGGATACGAGGCCTTCGCACCCACGCCTCAGCATTCGAACGGCGATTCGGGCGAGGCCCGCCTTTTCCGGCGAGTCGGTCGCGGAGCCGCAACGAAGGGCGATCACAACCGAGACGAGCGGTACGTCGTGCGACGGCTCGAGCAGGGCGACAGCCCCGCCGTCCAGATCGAATCGAAGCGGCTCGGGGGTCTGAAGGCGCGCGACGCTCACTGGGCCGCCTGCGCGGGCGCTGCACTGGCGTCGGGAACGACCCGCAGTACCGTGCGCGCGGTGTCGACCAGGTAGCGCCGTGCGACCCTGCGCAAGTCGCTCGCGGTCGTACGCCGATAGGACTCGACCCGACGGAAAGCGTGCGCTGGGTCTCCGAGGACTATTTCGAAGAAGCCGATCTGCTCGGCCTTGCCGCTTGCCGTCTCCAGCTGCTGCAGCGATCCCAGCTCGAGCCGCGATTTTGCGCGTGCCAATTCCTCGTCGGCCACGACATCCGCACGGACGCGGGCAAACGCGTCCTCGAAGACGGGCAGGATCTCGAGCGCGCTATGCGTGGATCGCGCCGTCGCCCAGCACTCGAACAGCCCCGGGTCGCGAAACGTGGAGACCCAGCCGCGCAGGTCCGTAGCGAGTTCGCGTTCGACGACTAGCGATCGATAGAGGCGAGAGGCGCGGCCGCCAAAGAGCACCTCGCTCAGGACGGTCATCGCCGCGTGATCCACGTCACCGAACGCGGGGCCCTTGAACGCGACGAGCAGCTTTTCGCTGGCGGTGGGCTTGCGAATCTCCAGCCGTCGCTCGACCGTCTGCTGTGGCTCCGGGAGGATGTCCTCGGCCGGGACCGTCTGTGTCGGGATGATTCCATAGGCATCGCGGATCGCGAGCAGCAGATCGCGTTCGCGGACCTGCCCCACGACGACCACGGTGGCATTGCTCGGGGCGTAGTAGGTGCGATAGAACTTCACGCAATCCTCGGGCGTAAACGCCTCGATGTCCGCCATCCATCCGATCGTGGGCCAACGATACGGATGCGCCTCGAAAGCCGTCTTGTACAAGAGCTCGTTCGCGAGGCCCTCGACGTCGTCCTCGACGCGGTAGCGTCGCTCGTTGGCAACCACTTCCTTTTCGCTCGCAATCTGCGCGTCCCTCAAAACGAGCCGATGCATGCGCTCGGCTTCGAGCGTTACCGCGAGCCGAACGCGATCGGCGGGCAAGAGCTCGTGGTAGTAGGTCCAGTCGACCCAGGTTGCAGCATTGGATTCCGCTCCGCTCTCCTCGAGCTTGCGATCGAAGATCCCGGCCGCAAGGTTTTCGGTCTCACCGAACATCAAGTGCTCGAACAAGTGGGCAAGCCCCGTTTTGCCGGGCCGCTCGTGACGCGACCCCACGTTGAACCAGGTGTGATAGGCCACGACCGGGGCGACTCCATCGATCAGGACGAGGACCGTTAGGCCATTGCCTAACCGCCAGCGGTGGATCATCTCGACGCCGAAAGCGTGAGCCCCTTCGTACGACAGCCGGGCACCCTCGGCGGTTCCAAGGTTCACTTGCGCAGCCCACGCTCGGCGCCCTGCCGCCGGATCACGTTGCCTCGCTCGCTTCTCCATCGAGCCGATGCGTCTAGCACTTCTGCGCGACGGTTGCGCGTCCCGGCTCTTCGAACCTACAGAGCCGACGACGACGGCGGCCTCCTCCTCCGCCGCATCCTGCCGGGATGCCTTAGGACTTTTTCGGCTGAACCACGATCTCCACGCGCCGATTGGCAGCTCGCCCTTCGAGCGACGTGTTGTCCGACACCGGGCCGTCGGGTCCTTTGCCTTGGGCCGTGATCAGGTCCTGGGGAATGCCTTTGCTTACGAGATAGTCGCGCACCGAACTCGCCCGCTTTTGAGACAAATCCATGTTGTAGTCGCGCGTTCCGACATTGTCCGTATATCCGTAGACAATCATCGGCTGCTCCTTGCCGCGGAGAGCGTCGGCGATCTGATCCAGCTTCGCCATCGCCCCCGCCTTCAGATCCCACTTGTTCGTTTGAAAGAGGACCTCCCCCTGGAGCGTGATCACCATGCCGCGGTCGTCGTCCTTGACGGCGGCAATCTTGGCGATCGTATCGCGCGCGTCCTTCAGCTTCGCCTCCAGGTCCGCCAGCTTCTGGCTCTGCTCCGCAGCCGCCTTCTGCTCGGCTTGGAGCTGCTCTTGCGTCTTGTTAAGCGCCTGCTTGGTCTGGTCGAGTTGCCCGCGGGCGGCCTGGAGCTGCGAGGACATGGCCGTTGTCAGGGCACGCTTCGCTTCGTCTGCGTCCTGCTGCGCCTTGAGCGACGCGGCCTCGGCCTCCGCGATTTGAGCCTTGCGTTGAGCCAAAATGGCGAGGTCGATGGTGATGGGCTCGTCGGGAGAATCGTTCCATGCGCTTTCAGCGCGCTGAAGGGCCAAATCGGCCTCGTGCACGTCAGTCGGGTCGAGCTGGATCGTGATGCCGCTCTTGGCCCGCGCGAACTCTGCACGAGCGTCGACCAGGGCTCGGGGGGGGATGTGTTCGGCGCAAGCGCCGACGAGAGCGCCGAGCAACGCGGCGGCCAAGGGCACCGCCTTGGCCGTAAGACGAATCGACTTCATGGCGTTCCTCCCGTCCCCTTGAGTTTTTGCAGATCCTGCTGAGCCAAATCGGCAGCTTGCCGGGCCTGGGATGCCTTGGCGAGACTCAGCGCGAGCTGGGCTTCGACGCGTGCGAGCGCGATCACGCTTTCAGCGCGCCTGTTGTCTTGACCCATCAAATCTTTGGACTTCTGCAGATCTTCGGCTGCGAGCTGCAGGTGAAGCTTGGCGTCGGGGACGCTTGGAGCCCCACCCGCTTCCGCACGCCCGAGGTCCGCCTGGGCTTGTGCCCACTCGTCGTTCGGTGGCGGCAAACTGGAGCCGCACGCCGCCGCGAGCGTCGAAAGCAACGCGGTCGTCACGATCCGTATCCTCATCGTCATGTTTCCAATCTTAATTTCGACTCCGAGACAACAGCAAGGAGATTGCGTCCCTATCCGTCGACTTTGAGGATGGCCAGAAACGCCTGCTGCGGAATCTCGACCGTTCCGACCTGCTTCATTCGCTTCTTGCCCTCCTTCTGCTTCTCCAGCAGCTTGCGCTTTCGGCTGATATCGCCCCCGTAACACTTCGCCGTCACGTCCTTGCGAAGCGCCTTGACGGTCTCGCGCGCGATAATTTTTCCTCCGATGGCAGCTTGGATCGCCACCTCGTACTGCTGACGGGGGACGAACTCCTTGAGCTTCTCGGCAAGCCCGCGGCCTCGCACGTAGCTCTTGTCCTTGTGGACGATGATCGACAGAGCGTCGAGGGGTTCGCCGTTCACGAGAATGTCGACCTTGACGAGCTCGTCCGCGCGGAAGCCCAAGAGCTCGTAATCCATCGAAGCGTATCCGCGTGAAATGCTCTTCAGGCGGTCGTGGAAATCGAACAGCACCTCGGCGAACGGCAGCTCGTAGCTCACGATGACGCGGTCCGCTGCGGCATATTGAATGCCCTTTTGGACACCGCGCCGTTCCTGACAGAGCGCGAGGACCGGCCCAACGTACTCGCTCGGTACGTGAATCGTCATCGTAACGAGTGGCTCCTCGATCCGGTCGATCTTCTGGGGGGCAGGCAGCCGTGCCGGATTCTCGACCCGAACTTGCTCGCCGGAAGTCAAGTACACGTTGTAGACGACGCTCGGCGCGGTCGTGATGAGATCCAAGTTGAATTCGCGCTCGAGCCGTTCCTGGATGATCTCCATGTGCAGTAGACCCAAGAACCCGCAGCGGAAGCCGAAGCCGAGCGCTTCGCTCGTGTCCGGGTCGAACGAGAACGCGGCGTCGTTCATGTGGAGTTTCTCCATCGCGTCGCGCAGTTGCGCGTAGTCGACGCTATCGGTCGGATACACCCCCGCGAACACCATCGGCTTCACCTCCTTGAAGCCCGCGAGAGGTTCGGTCGTCGGCCCTCGGTGGTGCGGTCCGCGGCCCGGAGCGCTCACGGCATGCGTCACCGTGTCGCCGAGCTTGACGTCGTGCACGCTCTTGATGTTCGCGGCGATGAACCCAACTTCGCCTGGACGAAGCTCCTCGAGAGGTGTCGTGAAGGGTTGAAATACCCCTATTTCGGTGACTTCATGGTCTGTGCCGGCCGCGAGAAAGCGAATTTTGTCCCCCTTCCTGAGCATGCCGTCGATGATGCGCACCATGGCCACCGCGCCCCGATAGCTGTCGTACCAAGAGTCGAAAATGAGCGCCCGAAGCGGAGCGTCCAGGCGTCCTCCAGGAGGTGGGACTTTGCGCACGATCTGTTCGAGGATGTCTGGAACTCCGATGCCGGTCTTGCCGCTTGCCGCGATGGCTTCGGAGCAGTCCAACCCGATGAGCTGCTCGATTTGGGATCGGGTCTTCTCGACGTCGGCGCCAGGAAGGTCGATCTTGTTGAGAACCGGCACGATCTCGAGTCCTTGGTCGATCGCCAAATAGACGTTGGCAAGCGTCTGCGCTTCGACTCCCTGGCTCGCGTCGACGACGAGGACGGCCCCTTCGCACGCGGCGAGGCTGCGCGACACTTCGTAATTGAAGTCGACGTGTCCGGGGGTGTCGATGAGATGAAGCTCGTAGAGCTGCCCGTCGGCGGCGGTGAATGCGAGGCGCACGGTCTGCGCCTTGATCGTGATGCCCCGCTCGCGCTCGAGGTCCATCTTGTCGAGGAATTGGGCGCGCATTTCGCGCTCGCTCAGCGCCCCGGTGATCTCGAGGATGCGATCGGCCAGTGTCGATTTTCCGTGATCGATGTGAGCGATGATCGAAAAGTTGCGAATGCTCGCTTGGGGGATAGGCATCCGGGACGCTCAGACCTTGCTGCCCGCGCCGCCGGCAACCCGCTCGGCGAGGGTCTCGGCCGAGCGGTCGCCGCGATCCGCTCGCTCATGGCGCAGCTGTGTGGCTTTGGGCTCGGTGACATGGGCCGGCACGGGCGGTGGTTCCGAAGCGAGCGGCAGCTGGCCAGGTAGCAGGTGTCCGTATTGTCGAAGCACGAGATCGATTCCCTCGCGGATGTAAACGGCCACGGGGACCTTCGTGCGCTCGTGGAGCAGGCGGAGGCGCTCGCTTTGCTCCGGGGTCACGTAGATCGTTGTCGAGATCTTCTTGCGCGACATGACCGCCGAACGAGAGTTAGCGTGGGGTGAAGCTGCGTGATGCCGAGGAGTTACACGCCCCGCGGGCGTCCTCGGGGAAGGCTCGCATGTAGCCGACCGTGCCCGACCTGGCCAGGCAGGACTGGAGGGCGACCGCCAGAACGCGGGTGAGCAAGATACACTACGTGAACAAATGTGCCCCTCGAAACGTGAGGGTACCGGTCGCGTTCGGTATCGTTGGCCGATTTCTGTCGAGGCTTCGATCGAGGGGCGACTATTGTCGCATTAGGCGCGCGGCAGGGTACCTCTAGGCCCCGACTTGGTGCCGAAAACGGGATGGGATGGATGAACGACGTGCGAGTTGAACTCTTTCGCGGTGGGCTTGGGGCGATGCTCGCATTGGCGCTTGCAGCAGGGAGCATCGGTTCCGGCTGTGGCGGCAGCGAGGCCGCCTCGGCGCCGAAGTTGGCCGAGGGGGCTCGATCGGAGGGGCTTGAGCATGAACCGTGCGGCGGCTCGGGTGATCGCTCGGACGTGCTCGACACGAATGGCGACCGAAAGCCCGAGATCACCCGCTACTTTGACGCGGCTTCTCACGAAAAGTGCCGCGTTGTGGACTTGAACCACGACGGCAAGCCCGACATTTTCGAGTACTTCGATTCGAACGGCGCGGTTCGTCGTCGGGAATTCTGTTACGACGATACGGGTCTCGTGAACGCCATCGAGTACTACGAGTCGGGCAAGTTGGTTCGTCGCGAGTACGACATCGGTGGCGGTCATCGAATCGATACGTGGGACTGGTTCGATCCGAATGCCCCCGTCGATCCGAAGACGGGCCGACCGGCGCATCCCGTTCGGCGCGAGCGCGATACGAAAGGCAACGGGCGCGTTGACCAATGGTGGACTTGGAACGGCTCCCAGTTGACGATTGCGATCGACCGAAAGGGCGATGGAAAGCCCGACCCAAACGCCGCTCTCGTCTTTGGCGACGATGCTGGCACCGCGACCGACGCCGGGACGGTGGCGACGCCGTCCAATGCGGGTTCGACGGTGCTTGCGGGAGCGGACGCCGCTTCCGGGAACGGGGCGCAGCAGGCCCAGGGCTTCGGAGGAGGCCGATGAAGCGCGCTGCACCTTGGGCGCCTGCGGGGTTGCTGCTGGTGCTCGCCACGAACTGCGGTGGAGCAAAGCCGGGGCCGACCTCCCCGGCAGGATCGCCCGACGAGGCACATTGGGCCGCCGACGATCGTTCGCTTTGCGAGCGCTTCGTCCACTGGCGCAATAGCCCGCAGTTCGAGACGAGCGAGACGGCCGGTCCGAATTCGATCAAGCCGAATATTCGCCGCGTCTTCAAGGCCGTGGGAGATCGAGACAACCGCCACAGCGTTCTTCTATGCCGCGAGATCGATACGAACCTCGACGGAGTCAAGGACGTCGTTCGCACCTTCAACGAGAGGGGAGATCCGCTCCACGAGGAGGCCGACACGAACTACGACGGCAAGATCGATGTGTGGGTGAATTTCGCCGACGGCCGCATCGCTGAAGAGGATACGGACACGACGTTTGCGGCAGGGCGTCCGAACGTCTGGAAGTTTTACGTCGACGGCCAGCTCTCGCGCATTCGTCGCAATATCCACTGCCCGAGCGGGTTGCCCGATACCTGGGAGATCTATTACCACGATAGGCTGGAGCGTGTGGGCAACGACACCACGTGCGATGGGCACGTGGATCGCTGGGATCGGGACGATCAATTGCTCGCCGCGGAGGATGCGGCCCAGGAAAGGGCCGCGCAAGCGGCGGCCGATGGGGGAACCGGGGGCAGTGCGCCGGTAACCGTCGGCGCGAGCGGAGAGCTCCTTGAAGGGGGGGCACCGGAGCCAAGGTCGACCCGGCGAAAGTCCCGCTAGCTCACGCGATTCTACGGGTCGGTGGTGCCTTGTCGGCCGTAAGCGTCTTCTAGGCGAACGACGTCGTCGAGCTCGGGCGTCGAGACTTCGATGACGTCGACGTCTGTCACGGCGACCATGCGGTGGATCGTCCCTGGAGGGCAATGGAACGTTTCGCGAACGCCCATTCGAATCACGCGCCGGTCCTGGCCATCGCCGACTTCCAGATCCATCTCTCCCGACTCGACCAGAAACGTCTCGTCTTTCTTCCGGTGATACTGACGGGAGAGCTGGTGGCCGGCGTCAATGTGAAGAATCTTTCCGACGTACCGGTCGGTTTGCGCCCAAACGATCTCGTGGCCCCAGGGCTTGTTCACGCGTCGCATCCCGAGACGGTGTACGCTATCCGGCGCGGTATGGCCACGGTCCGGTTGCAGAAGGTGCTCGCTCACGCCGGCGTCGCGTCCCGTCGCGCCGCCGAGCAGCTCATTTCCGCCGGACGTGTTCGCGTCGACGGTCACGTCGTGACGGAGCTCGGGACGAAAGTGGACCCGCGCGACAGTCGCGTCGAAGTGGACGGGCAGCGAATCGTCAGGGAGCCGCCTGTTTACGTGGTTTTGCATAAACCTCGCGGCGTCGTCGCGACCATGCGCGATCCCGAAGGTCGGCCGAGCGTGCGGGATCTTCTGGCGGGCTTGCCGGGCCGCATATACCCGGTTGGACGTCTCGATTTCAACACGAGCGGTGTTCTCCTTGCGACCAATGACGGGCAGTTCGCCGAGACGCTACTGCATCCGCGTCGGGCCGCGCCGAAGACGTACATCGTCAAGCTCCAGGGAGTCATGGAGCCCAAGGACGTCGATCGGTGGCGCGGAGGTGTCGAACTCGAGGATGGCAAGACGCTCCCCGCGAAAGTGAAGCTCCTGCGGCACGAGTCGGACAAGACCTGGCTTGAGCTCACCATCACGGAAGGCCGAAACTTGCAGATACGCCGCATGGGGGACGCGACCGGCTTCCGGGTCATGCGGCTCGCGCGTACGTCGTTCGCGGGGGTTGAATCCGAGGGGTTGGCGCCGGGGCGGTGGCGGTACCTTACGGCCGATGAGTTGAGCGAGCTGAAGAAGCAGTATGGAGTTCCGAAACGAATCGTTTCGCAAAATGCTCAGGTGTCCCAAGACGCGAAAGTTCGGGAGCCTCCTCGCGACGTTTCAATGCGCCCTCGCCATCCGGCTGGGCGTTCGAGAGACCGCCTCGGGCCGGGTGCCGAAGTGCGCGAGCGATCCGGCGAGGGTCCGCCGCCCAACCCCCGCGGTCGAGCGCGGCGCGACGCTCGGATGGCCAATCCTCCTGGTTTCGGAGCTCGTCGCGGTTCAGGCGGGAGACCCGACCGGGGCGTCACGCCGAGCACCGAGGTGGGTGGACGCGGCACAGGAACTCCCACGCCCCAAACGGGCCGAGCCACGGGCTCTCCGGCAGTCAATGACCGCCTGCGAGGGCGCCACCGTCATTGAAAGGCGGATGGGCGAAATGCTCAGCGTGGAGACGACCAGTCGTGTCCGAAGAAGCCGCCGGCTCGCAGGGTCCCTGCTCCCAGCACGGTTGAGCCGCGCGCCGGGGTCACGCCGCCGTCGTACACGACGAAGTCCGGAAGCATCTCCGGCAGGGACAGCGATCGCCATGTGCCGAGCGGGCCGAGCCCTTCGACGACGACGACGTAGCGATCGGCTCGCCGGGGATTCGGCCAAATGAACGTGGCGCCCATTTGCGAGCGATCCGGTGTCCCGTCCCGTGCGGCGACCCGAGTGGAACCGATGACGATCTCATCGCTCTCGATTCGAATCGGCAACGATGGCTCGAGCTCTTGGACAATCGCGTTCGACTTCGCGTTGCCGACCAGAAATAGTGCACGCTCGTTCGCGATCGACTCACCGCGAGCAAGAAACTCGACATCGCTGACGACCGGGTAGTCGACACGCACGCCCCAACGCACTTTCGCCCAAGCGCGAGCGACCTCTTCGTTGGCGCGCGCCTGCTCGGGATCGCTAGCTCCCCAGACGAACAAAATCGGCTCGTGGAACACGTCGTGGATGGGTCCGGTCACGCGGCCGTGCTTGTACGGTCCCACGTGCGTGGCTTCTCCCACCTTCCACACGGCACGACTCGCTTCGCCCTCCGGTTCTCGGAACAGCTCGAGCGGCTCTCCCGCCTGGAACGTCAGCCGGTCGCCATCGATGTTCAACGTCACGGGCGCTGCGTCGTCGATTCGCACGGGATCCCGGTCGAAGCCCACGGCGCTCAGACCATGGGTCGCTACGGACACCCCATTGTGTTCGTCAATGTGCGCGACGATTTCTCCCCACGCGTCGCTGGACGTCAGCTCGCGGACGTGGACCCACGCATCGTCGCCCCAACGCGTGCTCGGGGTTTTGAACCGAATGGACCGTGGGTGCATCGGACGATGATGCGTCAGCAGCCAGCGGGCTCCCTTGAGGTCCTCGTACGTCGTCTGCCAAACGTTGTGGCCGAGGTCAGGATGCTCGTGCTCGACGTCGTACTTGAGCTCTTCATACCGATCGATGAGTACGCCGCTGTTCTCCTCGGGGAGATCCCTCTTGCCGTGCACGACGTAGAGCGGAATATACCGGCCATTTTCGGCCCAGAATACGTTGGATCGCTGTTCGGCAAGGAAACGCTCCCACGGATGCAGCGTCCGTCCGCCCATGTCGGCTCGGACAAAGTAGCTGTGATAGCCGCAGAGGGGCTCGGCGGCGGCGAAGCGGTCCGGGTGGTGGAGTGCGCAAGCGGCGCTGCCGATTCCCCCCATCGACGGCCCCGTGATCGTGACCCGCGCCGGGTCGATGGGATACGTCGCAAGCGCCCAATCGACGACTCGCATCACGTCGTCCTCTCCGAGGTCGCGATACATCGAGTTCGAGTGACCGTCCGGGGCAACGACGATCGACTCGAGCCTCTCCAGATCGCGTCGCGGGTGGCGATCCTCCCAGAAGCCATCGTGGTCCGGCTCGTCGTGACCGAACAGCCACATGAGCATTTCCATCGGGCGCCCGTTCATGCCATGCAGCGCGACGATGAGCGGATAACTCCGCTTTGGACTGAAGTCCGCAGGAACGTAGACGGCGAACTCGGACCACTGGCCGTCGACCGGCGACCGGTACGCACGCCGCATGGGCCCGGTGCGCCAGGGCGTATCCACGAACGGATCGTCGTCTTGCGTCGTCCGAGCGGCGACGTACGGATCACGCTTCTGTTCGAATGCGACGCACAGCTCGTTCAGTTCCCGCGCGTCGGCGATCTGTGCGTCGACATCGGTGTCGCCCTTCGACACGAAGCGAACCAAGCGCTCCCGAAGATATTCGAGTGTATCGAGCGACCCGTCGGCGAGCCACGTTGCGCCGCGAGAGCTCTGGATCGCCTGCTCGGCACGAGCCGCCGCCTCACGCACGGGCCGCCGGAGGCGGAACGCAAATTCCACTTTCCTCCCGGCCACGTTGACTTGCGCAGTCCAGTCGCCGTCCTCGACGGTCTCCGGCGCAAGCGTCGGGAGTTCCACGAGCGACTGCAGCGTGCCGCTGCCCGTCGGCGCAAGTTCGCCGCTGGTGGTATCGAAAAGCGGTTCCGCGCCGCTCTCGGCTCCTGACCGGACGAACCGGACGTGCGCGACGATCGGAATGCCCGTCGGAAGGCCGTCCGGATAGCGAACGCGCAGGACCGGACGATATTGGCCCGGCTCCATCCCTCGATCGAGCGACAGTCGGCCGAGCGTCGCCACGAGCGAGCGCGCGTCGGCGGCAACCGTTCCCGGAAGGACCCAGGAGCCTGCACGAGGTGGCCTCAGCTCGGGGTCGAGCAAGCGCGCCCGCACCCTCCAGCCGTGACCGGCCCGATGGAGACACAGTGCGAGGTAGTGATCGCCGGGCGATAGGTCGAGCGCGACCAAGTCTTCGTCGTCGCGACGTTCGCGGGGCTGGTCGTAACTGAAGACGCGACGCCCGTCGACGAGTACGGTCACTGCGTCACTGACACCGAGGAGCAGCACGTAGCGACCACCGTGGTCGACATGCAGGACGCCTGCGAGATAAGCGACCTTTCCGCTTCCATGCGAGTCGATCGCGGTGGCTAGATCGAGCGCTCCGTCTTGGGTCGAAGCGAGCCGCCAGCGAACCGGGTCCGAGTCGGCGTCGAGCGGCGCATCGAGGCGAGGAGAAAGCTGCGTCTCGTCCCCTGTTCGCGTGGGGTCAACGGGCCCCGCGACGAGCCACGCTCCGATCGTTCCATCGGCGGCCAGGGCGATCTGCACGGGGTCCGCTCCGGCTCCGGAATCCGTTGGGCCGGGCGTCGTCGGGGTGCGCAGCAGGACCGCCGCAGTCGTTGCGGCGGGCGGCGGCGGCGCGTGTGGGGTCGCTTGTCCGGCGCGCCTGAACGCCCCCGCGCAGGCGGCGAGGCACATGGCGCCGAGGGCGCAAAATTGCGAGCTGCGCATCGCGCTGGCACCGAAAATATCCTGCTAGCCGGGCGGGTCAAACATTCGGATCCCACGGAGCCGGGTCGCGTCTCCGAACCCCACGTGATCGAGCATGAACACCCGATGGCCTGTGCGGCGTGTTCAACAGTCGCGAGCGACTCGATCGAGGCCATGCATCGCGTTAGGTCATTCCTTGCGCAAGAGTGCGCGCCTCGTCGCGAAAAAGCACCTCGACCTTGTGCGAATCGATGATTCGCGTCACGACTCCATCGCCGAACTTCTTGTGCCGGAGAAGGTCTCCCTCAGTGAACTTCTCTGTGACGCTGTACGACTTGAAGTCGGTCATGCCGCGACCCGCAATGGCCTTCTCCCACTGGTGCTCGTGACGCATAGCGGGCGCTCGCGTCGAACGGGCTGCGCTCGTTGGGCTCGCCGAGGAGCGAGTGCGCGCGATCGAAGCGGCAGGCTTTTCACCCGGAGCGTGGGCACGCCACAAGTGCTGAGAGCGGCAGGTGAGGCATTCGACCTGGTGGGCCTTACCGTCTTTCATGGACACGATGCGATGGTTCAAAACGAGGCGACAGCGCGTACACCAGCTGTCGACCTCACCGGCGACGCGTAGAGGTTTCGGCATGTTCGGTTCCGTATTCATTCTCTATTTCGGCGGCGGTCGCGGGGACGATCCTCGTGCGAGGGGTCGGGCGGCCCCGTGTCGTCCAAACGTTCGGGCGAGCGCCCGCTTCTCTTCATCTGAACGTCGGCCCGGACCTCCGGCTTCGGCAACTTCAACGAGTCGCCGGGCGCGTCGTTCGGCTTGAAGCGAATGGTCGTGCTGATCTCGAACTGCACCGTCGTCAGCATCTTCTGCATCTCGCTGGCGATGTTGGTGTGCTCTAAAAATTCTCGCACTTCTTTGGCAACGACGCGCAAGATGCCGTGTTTCGTCTCGTCGACTTGCGCAAGAACGTAGTTGGCTGCGTCGCGCGGCATCTTCATGCCACCCACAAACTCCTTCAGATTGTCGGGGGCCTCGACCGCCTTTTCGACTCCCAGTTCGACCGCTCGCTTGATAAGCTCGGGAATCACACTCTCGAGCCGGCGTCGGCGATCGCCGAAGTCTTTCTCGCTCATGGCCCCTCATGGTAGCTACCGTGACTGGGGAGTGCGGTCAAACGTGCCGAACGAGGCGCTCGACCACGGATGGCCGGGCGCGTACGATCGTGGCTCATGGACGATCTGGTGACCGTCGCGTCGTTTGCCGACGTGGCCGAGGCAGAGCTCGCAAGGGAGCGCCTCGAACTTGAAGGCATTGCCGCGTTCGTCATCGACGCGCAGACGGCTGGGGTCATGCCGTATCTGACGAGTTCGACAGGGGGCGTTCGCGTTCAAGTGGGGCCGCCCGATGTCGAGCGCGCGCGCGAAATCCTTTCCGACTAGAGTGGGGCCCGCAAAGCTCCCTCTACCCCCCGGAGCGGTTCGAAGGGTCTCAAGCAGGGGTGCGAAGAATTCGCGCGACGCCGAGTGCGGTGCGATTCAATGTCGTCGAGCGCAGAGCGCCTCCGCGCGCGCACAGCAGAACCGTTTGACCTTCGACGTCGACCGGCTGCACATCGACCTCAGTGCGCATTTCTGCGAGCCGCGACGTTCCCTGCGCGCCCGGTTCTGTCCACACTCCGTGCGCGAGCAAAGGCGCGTAGGCGGCCAGCTCTTCGCACGTGGCCCAGGCTCCGGCGCCGGCGACGACGACCCCCGAGTCATCGGCAACGACGACGGCGTCGAGATTTCCTTCCCGGCGGGCGCGAACGAGCTGGTAGTGCAGCGCAACGAGCGGGTCATTGCTGCGCTGGCGTCGGCGATCCTCGACCAAGTTCATGGACGAAGTGTTCTCTGGCAACCAGGCGAGGGCCAACTTCATGCGCTCCGATCGTGCCCGGCTTGCAGGACGCGGCATTTGCCGCCAAGGTCGTTGGACGATTGCCGATGAGTACCTACGACCCATCCACCGACCGTGATCCGTTCTCCCTGCGTCGGGTAGCCCTTTTCGAGGCCATCGCCGCGGCTTCACCATCGGCGGTGGCGGTCTTGCCCGCGGCGCCGGTTTTCGTTCGAAACAACGATGTCGAGCACGAGTATCGGCAAGACTCCGACTTCTTCTATCTAACGGGCTTCGACGAGCCGCAGAGCGTTGCGGTGATGGACGCTCGTGAGCGCAGGACGACGTTATTCGTAAGGCCGCGCGATCGCGACCGCGAAGTGTGGGACGGTCCACGAGCGGGGGTCGACGGAGCAAAGAAAATCCCGGGGATCGACGAAGCGTTCGCGATCGGCGAGCTCGACGAGAAACTTCCAGCCATGCTCGAAAATAGGCAACGCGTGTATTATCGGCTGGGAGCCGATCGGACCTTCGACGATCGAATGCTCGCCGCGGTCGATCGGGTGCGAGGCCGCCAGCGAACAGGCGTGACGGCGCCGTCCGAAATCGCCGATCCGGGGGTTCTCGTTCATGAGATGCGTCTCTCCAAGACGACGTTCGAGATCGATCTGATGCGTCACGCCGCGCGCATCACACGCGAAGCGCACGAACTCGCGATGCGATGTGCCCGTCCCGGAATGCGCGAGTACGAGATTGACGCCTTGCTTCTCGACACGTTTCGTCGGCACGGCTCCGAGCGACCTGCCTACGGAAGCATCGTCGGATCGGGTCCCAATGCGTGCGTCCTTCACTATCGAAAGAACGACCGTCGCATGGAGGAAGGAGATCTGCTCCTCATCGACGCCGGTTGCGAATACGGATACTACGCGAGTGACGTCACCCGGACGTTTCCGGTGGCGGGGTCATTTACTCCGCAGCAGCAGGCCCTCTACGAGGTGGTTCTGGAGGCGCAGCTCGCGGGGATCGATGCCGTTCGCCCGGGAGCGACACTGGATGGCGTGCACGCTGTGAGCGTCGAGACCATCGCGCGCGGGCTCATTCGCCTTGGTCTCTTGTCAGGTGATCTAGAAAACATCGTGAAAACAGGTACATATAAACGATTTTTTATGCATCGAACTAGCCATTGGCTCGGCATGGATGTGCACGACGTCGGTGCCTATTTCATTGGAGGCGAGCCGCGGTCGCTCCATCCCGGTATGGTGCTCACGGTCGAGCCTGGAATCTACGTTGCGCCCGACGAGCCCACGGTCTCTCCGGAATGGCGCGGGATCGGCATTCGCATCGAAGACGATGTTCTCGTCACGGCATCGGGTTCGGAGGTTCTGACGTTGGGGATCCCGAAGACGGTGCAGGAAATCGTTCGGGCGTGCGCAGCCTAGGAGCCTGCAGGCGACGCGCCACACCGTAGGCCAACAACCCGACGCAGGTCGCGATCAGCCCTCCGACGATCACCGTGCCAACGACCCAGTCGAACATCAACTCGCGACCGTGCTGCAGCGCTTCTCGCCACTCCATCGCCGCCCATCGACCTGTTCGAAGGCGATGGGCAGCCTCGATCTCGCAGAAGGTCGTGGCGAGGAGCACGGGCGTGGAGGACAACCGCGACCCGATGCACGTCCAGAGCCGATTGAGGCGCAGCAGCGTCGCAAGCGCAAGTGCGAGCCAGAGATGAAGCCCGAGGAGTGGGGTGCATGCGACGAAGGCTCCGACGGCCACGGACCAACCGATCTCTCGAGGGGTCGAGTGCTCGCGCCTCGCGCGCGCCCATAATTCGAGGGCCCTCTGGTGCAGACGCGGGAACGGGTGCTGCACGGGCGCTGTAAGACTACCGCAGCCCCCGCGGCGGCGACGGCAACTTGGCCGACACGAAAGGGACGTGACAGGTTGAGACGTGACCCTCGACGAAGCACGCCACGCGTTCTTGGGCTACCTGAGGGCAGAGCGGAACGCTTCCCCGCGCACGGTGGCGGAGTACGGCAACGACATCGCTGGCTTGCAGGCGTTCTCACGAGATCGCGAGCCCAAGGCCGCGAACGACGTGCGCGAAATCGACGTGTATTTGCTGCGCGCCTGGCTTGGGCGGCTCGCACAAAAGCACGCGCCGAGCTCGATCGCACGCAAAGTGTCGGCGATTCGCACATGGATGCGGTGGCTGAGGCGGCGCAACTTCATCTCCGCCTGTCCGGCCGATGAGCTTTTGACTCCGAAAATAAGACGGGGGCTACCGACGCTGCTCTCGACGGACGCTGCCAAGGAGGTCGTCGAAGCCCCGCTTCGTGATACTGCGCGTGGCGTTCGCGACCGAGCGGTGCTGGAGGTGCTCTATGGGTCCGGGTTGCGGGCGAGTGAACTTTGCACGTTGGATCTGGATGACGTGAGCCTTGCGTCGGCGAGTCTGCGTATCCACGGAAAGGGCGGAAAGCCGCGCGTCGCGCCACTCGGCGGCCTGTGCGTTGATGCACTTGAGCGCTGGATGACGATGAGGCCGACGGTCGTTCACCCCAAGCGCAAGACGCAAGACGTTGCCGCTCTCTTTCTGAACTTGAGAGGTGGGCGCCTTCATCGGCGCCGCGTTTGGGCCATCGTGCATGAGTTCGGCGCAAGCGGAGCCGGAAGAGCGGACCTGCATCCGCACGCTTTGCGCCATACGTGTGCGACACACATGCTGGATGGCGGCGCGGACCTCCGCGCCATTCAGGAGCTCTTGGGCCATGCGTCGCTTTCCACGACTCAGCGCTACACCCACGTGTCGATGGAGCACCTCTTGCGCGTTTACGACGCGGCCCATCCGCTGGCGCGCCTGAAGCGGTGAGGGGTCCACGGATGCTTATCGACCAAGGAAACGGCTTAAGCGGGCCCACCCCTTCCGGCGGCGGACTCGGCTCGAACGGTGAGCGTCCACGACGTTTCTCTCCCGCCGATGGCGCTCAGAAGTGATCGTGGCGCTACGCCGGGCCCTCGGACACAGCTCAAACGGTGAGCCTTGCGAGCAGCCCATCCGTGGATGGGACCCAACGGTAGACGAGGACTTGCTGCGCGGGATGCGCGAATGTCGACTAGTCTATGAACCTCTGTCGTGCGCTGGCTCGGACGTTGTTGTATCGCGCTCGTAGGCGCGCTCTCGGGCGCTGTCCTCGTGGCGTTGACGGAGACGCACACCGCAATCGAGTGCGCGGGGGCTCACCCGCCGGCGACTCTCCGGCTCGTCGTGGCCGAACTCGGAGTGCTCGCCCCCATCGCCATTGCGGTGGGAGCGACGGCAGTCGCCGCGTCCCTGTTTCTCGACCCGGACCGGCCGCACACGCCATGGGAGCGAATCGCGGCTCTCCGCGCCGAACCAGTGCTGGGCCGCTCGCGGAGCGCCGCACTTGCGCCCCTTGCCGGAGTGGCAACGACGGCCTGGCTGGTCGCGACGGCCCAGGCGGCCCGCGTCATGCTGGCCAACGGGGTGTCGATAGCGGCTGGCGTCGCCTTGGCGGTCACATCCTTGGCTTTGCTCGTCGCCGTTTCGGCCGTCGCGCTCGCGTCCTTACCGTCGCTTCGTCGAGCGCTGGCCGCGGCGGCCTCGCGATGGCCCGCGGCGCTCGATCCAGCGGTGACCGGAGGAGCGTCACTGGCGGCAGGCTTCGCCGTGATCGCGACAGGCCTGATGCTCGGCGACACGGGCGGCGAAGGGCCGACGGCTCTCGCCGTTTTTGGCGTCCTCAAACGTCACGAACTGGACCTGCGGCCTCTCGTCGCTCTCGCCACGATCGCGGCCTGTGCGTGGACCGCACCTCTTGCGACGGCGCGAGGATCGCTCCGTTGGCCCTCCCTTCTCGCCGCCGCGACGGTGGTCGTCGCGTCGCTCGGACTGACGGCGCACGAAGCGATTGCGCTAGGGCAGGATTCGAGCATCGCGCGACTCATCGAGAGCCAAACGCCGCTCGGGCGGATAGCACTCGATCTCGATCGCAGGGCCACCGACCGCGACGGTGACGGAGCGTCGCCCTTTTTCGGAGGCGGCGACTGCAACGATCACGACCCACGCATCTCGCCGACCGCCGTCGAGATACCGGGCAACGGGATCGACGAGGATTGCTCGGGAAGCGACCTGCCCGTGTCGCCTGCGACAGCGTCCGCGACGGCGTTGCCCGCCGGTCCGTCGCCGACTCCGTTCGTCGCCGGCGATCTCAACCTGATCGTCGTGACGATCGATACGCTGCGGGCGTCCGAGGTGGGCTTCATGGGTTACGGCAAGCCGACGACGCCCAATCTGGACGTTCTCGCGGCCCGCAGTGTCGTGTTCGATCGCGCGTACGCAATGGCTTCCTACACAGGCAAGGCGCTGGCGCCGATGCTCATCGGCAAGTACCCGAGTGAGACGGCCCGCGACGGTGGCCACTTCAATCGGTACTTCGCCAGCAACACATTTTTGGCCGAGCGGCTGCACGCTCACGGAATTTTCACGATGGGGGCCGCATCGCACTGGTACTTCCGCGAACCGTGGGGACTGACACGCGGCTTCGACGTGTTCGACCGGTCCGCCGTTCCCAAGTCGGGACAGGCCGATACGGACACGAATTCGACGAGTCTGCAGTTGACCGATTCGGCCATCCGATTGCTTGGAGCCAACGCCGGATCGAAGCGCTTTTTTCTTTGGGTTCACTACTTCGACCCCCATGCCCAATACGTGGCTCACGAGGGTGCGCCCGACTTTGCCGACCCGGCCAAGCCCCCAGGATGGCGAATGCGTGCGTTGTACGACGGCGAGGTGTGGTTCACCGATCGAGCGGTTGGGCGGCTAGTCGACTATGTGCTGAGCCAACCATGGGGCAAGGACACGGTCATCGCCGTGACGAGCGATCACGGGGAGAGCATGGGCGATCATGGAATCGCGTTCCAGCATGGTTTCGAAATCTGGGAGTCGCTCGTGCGCGTGCCGCTGCTGATTCACGCTCCGCGTCTCGCGCCGCACCATGTGCCCGTCAAGAGGAGCGTCGTCGACCTCGTGCCGACGCTGCTTGACCTGATGCGGATCCCCCCGCCGGGTCCGGGTGAGCTTTCCGGTCGCACCGCCATGGGCGATCTGCTGGCCGCACCGAGCGATTCGTTCGAAGAACGTGACGTGTACCTGGACATGCCCGAAGGCCCATACACGCACATGCGTCGCGGAATTATTCACGGCGCGACGCCGGGCCTGAAGCTGATCCATTTCGGAGGACGTCACTACGAGCTTTATGACCTGGCGACCGATCCCGCCGAGTTGGAGGACTTGTCCAGCGATGAAGCGCGGCTCGGGCCGATGATTCAGGCGCTCCAGGCGAAGCGCGCAACGCTCAAGGAGGTGCCTGTCAAGCCGGACGCGCCGGCGCCACTTCCTTGAGCCGCCGCCCATGAACCGATGGTTTCCCCGTGTCGTGCTCGCCGTTGCCGGTGCCCTGGCCGGTGCTCTCTGCCTTGCAATCGCCGAAGCCTGGAGCGTTTCGCGACAGTGGTCCGCGTCGTTCGGAAGCGTGCTGTGTGGGGACTTCGCCGTACTGGTGCCGCTGGCGACGCCCGTGGGCGTCGCGGTGTGGGCATCGGCGGGGCTGCTCGATCCCCGCGGGCGTCGGGGTGTCCGTCTTGCCGTGTCCGAACTCGCGGCGCTCCGCGGGCGGCGCCGCGCGTGGGCGGCGTCGATCGCGCTTGTTGGGCCCCCCGTCACGATGGCTTGGCTGGTGGGATCGGCCCACGTCGCTCGATCCGCATTCGCCCTCGGAGAACCGTTGGCGTCGGGCGTCGAGGCGGCCGTCGTGTCGGTCGTCTTCCTTGTGTTCGGGTCGGCCGCGGCCTTGGCGGTGCTGCCGCTGCTGAGCCGCTCGGTGATCGGTTCGGTAAATCCGTTCCTCGCTGCCGGGTGCGGTCTGACGTACGCCGCCGCCGCCACGCTGATCGGCGTCCGCACCGGCGACGCTAGCGGCAATGGCTTTGGCCTGCTCGCGATCCTCGGCGTGCTTGCTCGCCCGGAGCTCGACTTGTTTCCGGTCATCGCGATGGCCGGGATGGCGCTGGCGGCGTCGCTCGCCGAACGTTCGATCGTCGGCGATGCCTCTCGAAGCCGCGGCGCAGTGCAGGTCGCGGTCGGTGGCTTGGCCGTGGTCGGCTCCTGGACGCTCGTCGTGCACGAAGCATACGAACTGTCGGCGAATCCGCAGATTGCGCAGGCGATCGAATCCAGTGCCTCGCTCGGTCACTTCGGGCTCTCGCTGGCGCGACGGGCGACCGACCGCGATAACGATGGCGCGTCGGCGCTGTTCGGGGGGGGCGATTGCGACGATGCCGATCCCGCGCGGTCGCCTTACGCGATTGACATCCCCGGAAACGGCATTGACGAGGACTGTTCGGGTGCCGATTTGCCCGCACCCCGCACGCGAGCCATGTCCCACGCGGCGCCCTTCGCGTTCCCACGCGATCTCAACTTGGTCCTTATCACGGTCGATACGCTGCGGATCGACCTGGGCTTCATGGGCTATCCGCGGCCGGTCTCGCCGAATCTCGATGCGCTAGCGGCTCGCTCTACGGTATTTGATCGCGCTTACGCCATGGCGTCGTACACGGGCAAGAGCGTGGGCCCGACGATGATCGGACGGTATCCGAGCGAATGCCTCCGCGACGGAGCGCATTTCGACACGTATTTCGCGGGCAACACGTTTCTCGCGGAACGGCTTCACGCCGCCGGTTTCCACACGATGGGCGCGGCGTCGCATTGGTATTTTCAGCCGAAGTACGGGCTGACGCAAGGAATGGACATCTGGGATTTGTCGGCGATGCCGCGCGAAAGCTCCCACGACGTGGACTCGTCGGTGACGAGCGCCGACCTGACGAACGCCGCGATCCGCCTGCTGGCTGCGCCGTCGGACGTCGACGGTCGCTTCTTTCTGTGGGTTCACTATTTCGATCCGCACGCGAACTACGTCGCGCATCCGGAAGCCCCTGATTTCCGACCCGGTGCGAAGGGGTGGTCCAAGCCGCTGTACGACGGCGAGGTTTGGTACACAGATCGTCACATTGGCCGCCTTCTCGACTTTGTCGGGTCGCAGCCGTGGGGCGCGAAGACCGCGATCGTGGTCACGGCCGATCACGGCGAGGCATTTGACGAGCACGGCATGAATTGGCACGGCGTAGACTTGTGGGAACCCCTCGTACGGGTGCCCCTCGTATTCTACGTCCCGGGCGTGAAGCCACATCGTGTCCCAGTGAAGCGAAGCCTGGTCGATCTGGTCCCGACGGTGCTCGACGTTCTGGGCCTGCCACCGCCGAATGCAGGGCAGCTGTCCGGTCAAAGCGCGGCCCCCGACATCCTCTCGTCCGACCCAGCATCGATGGAGGAGCGGGACGTTTACATGGACATGCCGGCCGGCCCGCAGGTTTCCCAGCACCGCGCGATCATCCATGGAAAGACTCCGGGTCTGAAGCTCATGTCCGAAGGGGCAGCTTGGTTTTTTCTCTTCGATCTGGAAAGGGACCCGGGCGAGCTGACCGACATCTCCCACGACAGAGCCAAGTTTGTGGAAATGCGCTCCGCGTTCGACGACAAGCTCGCCGCCCTCCACACGATTCACGTGGACCCTGCCCCGTACCAGGCGAGGTAACCATGGGGGCCGCGCTCTGGCGCGCCGGTAGGCGCCGAGGTCGGCAATGGGATGAGGCCGCCCGCTTAAGCCACAGATCGTGCGACGAGGACGGGGGAGGCGTTTTTTGGCAAGACGTGTGCGCGAACGTGTGTCATGATCGGGTCGCCGGAACGGAGAAGAAGAGGCACGATGCTTCGGAGCGCAAACAAGGCGAGCGAGCAGGCCGCTCGCGTGGTGCAGCCGGCGCCCGTTCGGCGCGCCCCTCCGCCGTTGCCGACGAAGCGGTCGGCTGTGGCCGAGCGGTCCGATGTCATCGACTCGTCGCGACGCCGCCCGACGCCTCGGCTCTTGCTTCCGATCAGCGCGCCCATTCCACGCCCACAAGTCGCGATGCGCGACTCGGTACCGCCGCCCGTGAGCGATGACTTTGTGCGGCAGTTCTCGCTGTCGTTGGCGCCGAGGCTCGCGCAAGAGTTGTCCGGCCCCGGCGCGGCGTCACTTCGGGTCGCTCCGTTGCAGGCCGGTCAGAACAACGCACCGGCCGCGAACGGGCAAGCCATGCCAGCGCGTGAATCACGGGCGGGCGACGTCTTGGGGTTTGCGTTGGCGTGGCTGATGACGACCCTTCGGGTCGCTCCGTTGCAGGCCGGTCAGAACAACGCACCGGCTGCGATCGGGCCGGCCACGGCACGCCGCGAGTCACGGGCGGGCGACGTCTTGGGGTTTGCTTTGGCGTGGCTGATGGCGACGGGGGCCGCGGCCGTCGTTGCGGGCCACATGATTGCGCGCTCCCAGTCGCCCTTGGTGGTCCGTGTCCCGATGATTCCGTCCTCGTCGACCCCAGAGTCCGCCGCCGCACCATCCTCTTGCCCGAAGTCGTGGGAGCCCCCCACCATGGCGGTCAACGATCTGCCCATGATGCCGCAAGGACATGCCGCCGAGAGCGACAAGAATGCGAATCATCCGCTTGCGGCAAAGCCGCGAGAAGAGGCGCCCCGGCCGAAAGCATGGGCCTCGCTGACGCATCGAACGCGTTCAGCCGAGGTTGCGATGGTCAGTCCAGCAACGAAGGCCAAGGGGTCCTCGAAGTCCCTCGAGGATTGGATGCGCGCGTCCGTCCAGCCGCGGTAGACGCCTAGCCACGGGCGGCCGGCGGGCGTGGGCGCGATAGCTTGGGCGGCCAGGGCAATCCGGCTTGTGTCGGTGCTGGCTACCGCCCGCGCGCGAGCACACGGGAATCTGAGGTCGACCGGGGAGAGGAGCCTGCCAGGCAGACGTCGCGTGTCCGACTCGCTAAGCTTGCAAACGGATGGAACAAGAAGAGGCTAGGCAGACCGGGCTTCCGTCGATCGACGTGGCCGAGTATGGCGGCAAGCGGGATGGCGTTCGCCAAGCCACCAACCGTCGGCTTTTCATGCAGCTTTTGGTCGTCGATGTTCCGACGACGGAGGACGCCGATAGCGTCGCAACCCGGATGGCTGCGTTGCTCTCAGGCCGCCGAATCCCGGCGCTGGTCTATGCCGACATCGCTCATCCGCGGGGCCTCGGCTTGCTCACTTGGAGCGAAGAGCCCGCCCATTTCGTGCGCACCGTGCGTCCGCTCTTTGCGGATAGAGCGCTTGCGGGCACGTCGATCCGGGCTGGCTTCGCAATGTTGGGCCGGACGTACGCCACGGGGCACGAGCCGGATTTGGAGTGGAGCCTTCTCAGGCGTCCCGTGGACACGGTGCTGAACGAGGCGCATCCTTGGCACGTCTGGTATCCGCTACGGCGAGTGGCTGCGTTCGCTCGCCTCGAGCCTCACGACCAATCGCAGATATTACGGGAGCACGCACAGATCGGCATGGCGTACGGTGCGCAGGACCTGGCGCACGACGTCCGACTGGCGTGCCATGGCCTCGACGCGAGCGACAACGAGTTCGTGATTGGACTGGCAGGTCGCGAGTTGCAGCCGCTGTCGCACCTCGTCCAGGCCATGCGAAAGACCCGCCAGACGAGCGAATTCATCGATCACATGGGTCCCTTCTTCGTTGGATACGTGCTTCACCGAATCGCCTGATTCGGTCCGGAGCCTGTTTCGGCCGCGCGGCAGGGGCCTTGCCGCCATCGGCACTCGCCGGTGGCCGTTCGCGGGGACGAGAGGTCTTCAGGCAGCCGCGATTTCGAGTCCCGCCGAGCTCCGTTGGAGAATGGTGCGCAGCCGGCTGCGCGCGCGATGCAGCCGGGATCGCACCGCACTTTCGGTCGTTGAGAGGCGTGCCGCGATTTCGTGCAAGCCGAGGTCGTGGTGGTAGTGAAGGGCGACGACGTCGCGGTACGCAGCGGGCAGCTCGGCGAGGGCTTCTCGAACGCGAGCATCTCGTTCGCTCGTTGCGGCGCTCATGTCGGCGCTCGGATCGTCCGAACGATCGTTGGCCGCGGGAAGATTGGCCACGTCCTCTAGGTCGAGACCGTCGACCAAGCGGGCTCTGTGCCTGCGCTGGGATCGCATCAACATCAACGCTTCGTTCGCCGTTACGCGAAAAACCCACGTCGAGAAGCTGGAGTCACCGCGGAACGATCCCACGCGCCGTAGCACTTGGATGAGGGTTGCCTGAACGAGGTCTCGTCGATCCTCATCGCTGAGCGGATACCGCAGAAGCTGCTTCTCGATGTGGGGTCGCAGCGCGGTCACGAGCGTCGACAGAGCAGTCGACTCCCGGGCGGCCGCTCTCTGGAGAGTTGACGGTTCGATCAGAAAGGCCATGGTCGTTTCCCTGGTTGGGGCCGTTCGCCGACAGCCGGTGTCGGCGGACGACGGGCTCAGTGCGACGGTCATGCCGCGTCCGGCCGACCTGGAATCATTGGCAATTTAGCCATTGGAACTGTTGGATCGGCGACAGGTGCAAAGCGCGGGTGCAGCGGCGTAGGCGTTGACCTCGGGGTCTCGATGTGAAAAGTCTCGCCGCGTTTGCGCATGTCCGTCGAAATGCCGCCTCGGTCTCTCGAGCACCCGCTCCCGGCCGGGATGCGCGACCTGCTTCCGGAAGAAGCAGCCGCTCGGCGCACCCTTGCGCGCGACGTGCTCGACTGCATCGCGCTTCACGGCTACGCGTTGGTGACTCCGCCCGTCTTCGAGTTCGCCGAAGTGCTCGAGCGAGGCTTGGGCACGTTGACTTCGGCGGACGTCCTGCGCTTCGTCGAGCCGGAGTCCGGCGAAGTGGCAGCGCTCCGCCCCGATATGACGCCGCAGGTGGCCCGGATGATTGCGACGAGGTTGCGCGAGCGCCCGCTGCCGTTTAGGCTGGGCTACGAGGGTACGGTCCTTCGCCGGCGTAGCGGGCGCGCGCGCAAGCACCGGCAGATCCCTCAAGTGGGTGTCGAACTGGCCGGAGTCGGAGGGCCGGAGGGGGATCTGGAGCTACTCGCGCTGGCGGTCGAAGCGCTGCGCGCAACCCGCCTCGAGCGGTTTCAAATCGACGTCGGCGACGCAGGGATCGTTCGAGCGCTACTCGCTCCGCTGCCGCCAGGACAGCAAAGCCGGCTATCCGAAGCCCTTTCCCGCAAAGACCCCGCCGAGGTTGCCGATATGTGCGCCCGATTCAACGCTCCTCACGCGGCGGCACTCTCCGCGTTGCCCCGGTGCAACGGAGGGCGTGATGCCTTAGCCGATGGGGTGTCGCGTCTAGGCCGAACTCCTGCAGCGGCCGCAGCAAAACGGCTGCTTGCGTTGTTCGACGCGGCCGGCGCACGGGGCCTCGGTGCGCACCTCAGCGCGGACCTCGGCGAGGTGCGCGGCTTCGCGTATTACACCGGGACGATTTTTCATGCCTACGCAGCGGGCACGGGCGATGCCATCGGATCCGGTGGGCGCTACGACGAGCTACTGGCGCGCTTTGGTTGGGACTTGCCGGCGTCGGGTTTCGCGCTCGATCTGGACCGCGTCGGGGAAGCCTTGCGCGCGGCGGGAATCGAATCCCGGCTGCGACTCCGTGTGGTCGTGGTCGGCGGCCCGGAGTTGGAGGCCCTCCTCGATCTGCGGTCGCGCGGAATCGAGGCAGTCGCTGTCCCCGAGCGTGTCGCGGCACTGAGTTGGGCGAGGGCATGGGGCTTCACGCATCTGCTCGATGCATCGGAGTGGGTCGAGACCAAGAGCGGCGCTAGAATCGCGTCCCCGTTGGCAGAAAGAGGAGATCGATGACCGCGGTGATCGTGGTCGGCGCGCAGTGGGGCGACGAGGGAAAAGGAAAAATCGTCGATATTCTCACGGAACACGCGGACATGGTCGTGCGCTACGCGGGAGGGCCGAATGCGGGCCATACGCTGGTCGTTGGAGATCAAAAGCTCGTCGTTCGTCTCGTTCCGAGCGGCATCCTGCGTCCCCGTACCGCATGCGTCCTCGCCCAAGGCATGGCCATCGACCCCGGTAGCCTGGTCGCGGAGCTCGACGAGCTTGGAACGAGGGGTCTGTTGCGACACGATGCCTCCCTCGTGGTCAGCGACCGCGCGCACGCCATTTTGCCGTACCACGTGCTGGTGGATGAAATGCGCGAGAAGCGGCCGGACGCGCTTGGAACGACGAAGCGGGGCGTTGGTCCTTGCTACGAAGACAAGGCGGCGCGGCGCGGAATTCCGCTCGGAGTGTTCCGCGATCTGGCACTCACCGAGACGCTGATTGAGCGTGCCCTCGCGTCGTGGTCGCCGACGCTTCGCGCGCTTGGCAGCGAGCCGCCGACGACGCTGCAGGTGATGGATCGGATCCGCCCTCTTGCACCGCGGATTGTTCCGCTGCTCGCCGAGACATCGAGACTGGTCGAGCAGGCGGTTCGCGACGGCAAGCGCGTCCTCTTCGAGGGTGCGCAAGGAACGCTGCTCGATGTCGACCACGGAACATACCCCTTCGTGACGTCATCGCACTCCACGGCGGGCGGCGCATGCACGGGCAGCGGCGTTGGGCCGTCGCGTATTGATTTCGTCATGGGTCTCGTCAAAGCCTATTGCACGCGCGTTGGAGGCGGTCCTTTTCCGACCGAACTTTCAGACGCGACCGGCGAGCGTCTTCGTGATCGCGGCGACGAGTTTGGGTCTGTGACCGGCCGGCCCCGCCGGACTGGGTGGCTGGACTTTCCGGCCCTCCGCTACGCCGCGCGCATCAACGGGCTCGACGGCATCGCCTTGACCAAGCTCGATGTCCTCACCGGGCTGGACGCTTTGCGTGTGTGCGTGGCGTATCAGACGTCGAACGGTATAACGCGGGATTTTCCCATCGGCGACTTGGACCACGCCGTGCCTGTGTACGAAACGCTGCCCGGCTGGAAGGACGACCTCGCGACGGCCCGTTCCATCGGGGCCCTTCCCGATGCCGCGCGCGCGTACATGAAGCGTATCGAAAGGGAGATCGACTGCCCGATCATGTTGGTCAGCGTCGGTTCCCGGCGCGACGAGACGATCGTCTTGGCGGATCCGTTCGCTGGTTGACGTCTCCACGATCTCGGCGCGTCATGGGTTGGCCGGGTTGCGATTTCCACTCCCCCCTGTTGCCCCGATGGCGCTTTTTGCGATGCTGTTTGCGGTCATGATCGTCTTGGCACAAGCGGCCTCGTGGTCGGCGGGTCGTCCTCCCGAGTGCGTCGGAACGCTGGCGGCAGCAGGCAACGTGTGGGAGCGGGCCAAGTCTCCCGAGGTCCGCCAGTATTGCGATTGGATCGCGAGTGCCTCGTCCAAGCTCGCGGGCTCATCGACCATGGCGCTTGCTGCGCTCGAGGCCGCCCGGCGCGCGAACAGCGCGTTGCCTGGGCACGCCGCTCCGCGCGCATTGGAGGGGCGAGCGCTCGCGGCGCTCGGCAAGTTCGACGAAGCACGGGAGGCACTCGAAGACGCCCGCAAGCGCGATCCGCGTTCGCTCGATAGTCCGCTTGCGCTCTTGGCATGGGCACGCGTTCAGGCGCGGACCGGTCATGCGGATAGGGCCATGGATGGGTATCGAGCGCTTCTGCCGCTGGCATCGGCGCTGGCGGGGACGGAGCGATCCGCGGCGACAATCGAGGCTGGGCTCGTCGCGTTGGGGCGAGGGCCGGCCGTGCTCGACGACGCGATTGGGGCGCTTGAGGAATCGCTTCGCGTGGCGCAGGACGAAACGGAGGCCGTTGCAGCTCTCGGTCTGGCGCTCGCGCTCGATCGCCGCGCCCAGCCGGAGGAGGCACGAGCACTCCTCGCCGACCGCGTTCGGGGTGAGCCACGGAGCGCCTTGGCGCTTGCGGCCGCGAGGGATCTGCTCGCAGTGGCGCCGAACGAGGGCCGGGCCATGCTTGCCCTGGGTCTCGAAGCGACGGACGCTCGAGCAGCGCTCGCTGCTTGGCAAGACTACATTGCTGGGGCGCCGACAGGTCCGTGGGTTGAACATGCTCGAGATCACGTGGCGGCGTTGCGGGGGCAGCGGCCGGCGCGCTTGGCCCCGGGGCCAGGGCCGCGATGAGGTGTTCGACGGCAGTCCTCGGCGCGGCGGTCGGAATGGCCCTGCTTCGTTTCGGCGCCGGCATCGCTCGCGCGGATACGCCTCCATCGCCCTGGGACATCGCGCGCGATCCCGACGACCGCGAACGTTGGGCGCTCCATCGAAAGGTCGAACGCCTCGTGCATCCCCCTCCGCCGGACGATCCGATGGCTCTCGACACTCGTCAGGACGACGAGTTGAGACTCGAGGCCGCACGCATCATGCTCGAGCAGGCGGACGCCGCCCACAGCCCGAGCGTGCTCTTGCGCTTCGACTTGGGCACTGTGTACGAGCAACTCGCGACAATAACGAAGCGCAACGACCTACAACAAAAGGTAATCGACATTGTGGCCCCGGCGTTGGACCAGAGCGGCGACAGTCCCTCCGCCACCGAGGCGACCGAAGCGCTCGCTTACGCGTACGCGAAGCTCGACAAGCCACAGGAAGAGCTCGCGACCTGGATGCGCTACATCCCGCGTGTGCTCGACGATCGGGCGCGCGTTGCCCCCCTGATGAACATGGGCGAAGCGCAGATGCGTCGTGGATTCCTCGATGCCGCGCTCGCCACGTTTCACGAAGGTCTGCGCCTGTGCGAGACGCTCCCCAATTCGGCCGGAGTCAACTCGACCTACGCTCTGACACTTTGGGACGTCGCGCTGGCGCTCGACCGCGAGGGGGACGCCGTGGCGGCCCTCGACACGGCGGCCAAGGCCCGATCGTGGACCTGGTCCGAAATCGGCGGGTCGGGCGCCGCTCAGGTTGTCCGAACCGTGACTGGTTGGGACATCATTCGCGATGAGGAAAGCGTGTTCTTCGTGCCCGACTGGGAGCGCGATTGGTACCTGGCGCTCGGCGACGCGGCGTCGGCCCGACAAGCCAGCGACCTGCGTGACGCGGCGCGCCGATGGGGGTGGTCCGAGCGTCATTGGGATTCGTACGTCGCTCGCTCGACCGCTTCGGGGCGACGCGATCCGTGGATCGGCGTCGCCCGGGCCAGGCGCGAGCACGTGCGGCGTTTGCGCGTGGAGGCCGAGAAGCGAGCATCCGCCTTGCCGCCAACCGGGCGGTCCTCGCGCGGAGAGCCATGGACCGACGATTGAGTCCGCGCGAACGCTCGGTCAAACGGGCGCTCGATGCAGTTCGTGACGGCTGCGACGTGAGGGCGCGGTTGCCGCAAGATCCGGTCGCCGTCGTGCACCGTTACGCAGACATCCACGACCGGGAGATCGTTGCGCTTGCTGCGTCGTGCATCGCATTCGGGAACCTGAAGTCGATCCGCGCAAAACTGGAGGATTTACTCCATCGCCTCGGCCCTCATCCGGCTCGACGGGCCGACACTCCGGACTCGCTACGCGTTCTGCTCCACGGCTGGAAGCATCGAGTCTTCGTCGGGGAAGACATCGCCCGGCTTCTCGCGGGGGCGCGATCCGTTCAACGGGAGTTCGGATCGCTCGGTGCGTGCTTCGAGCGGCTGTTACGCGAGTCCGCAGATCTCCGCGGCGCTCTCGCGAGCTGGTGCGACGCGATTCGAGCCGGCGGGGGTCTCGGTCGTAGCGCGGTACGTCGCGGACCGGCCCATGTGCTCCCGGATGCGCGGGGATCGAGCGGGTGCAAGCGCTTGCTGCTGCTCTTGCGCTGGATGGGACGGCCGGCGGACGGGATCGATCTGGGGCTCTGGAAGGTCGATCCGGCAGTCCTTCTCGTGCCAGTCGATGTCCACGTCCACAAGCTGGCGCTCAATCTTGGGCTGACGCGCCGCCGCGTGCCTTCTTGGCAAACGACCGAAGAAATCACGCGCGCCTTGGCACGGTTCGATTCCGCCGATCCCACGAAGTACGACTTCTCTCTTTGCCATCTCGGCATGCTGCAGCGTTGCCCGTCGCGTCGTGACGCTCGAATGTGCAAAGGGTGTGGCGTACAATCGGTGTGCATTCACTGGCAAGGCGACGACCGGCGGCAGACGTCTTCGTGCGGCAAAAAAAAACGGCAAAGCGGACAATCGCGACGACGGGGTGAAATGGGACCATTTACCTGCTAACTGTCAGCGTCCGCATATTTTTGCGATGGATGCTCATACGCCGCCAGAGTTCGAGCTTGAAGCCATCCGGACCGATGGATGGTTCGAGCGCATTGGGGAGGGGATCGGCTCTTTCCAGGCGCTCTGCGAAATCATCGGGGAGCGTTTTTTCGCGTTTTCGGTCATCGTCGGCGCCCGAATCACGGCACTAACGGTCGATCGCCGCAATCCGGATCTGTCGCTCGTCGACTTCGTCGTCGGCGCACGAGACGCGGACGACAATCTGGAGCCTCAGCGACTGACCTTGGCCGACTTTCGCCGGCGACTCGTCGGCGCGCTTCTCGTCGAAGACAACAACGAGGCGCCCGCCCCCGCGCGCGATACCGAAATCGAGGCCATTCAGCTTTACATTGGTGTCCGGTATCTGCTACTTGCGCCGCTCTACGGCTATTCGTTGCGCAGGTTGGCGCTCGAGGAGCAAGGAGGAACTCCCCATCTGGTCGTTCTGCACGACGGCGTGGAGGAAACGCACGATCTCGACGCGTTCCGATTTCGTATCCGCGCTTTGGTTCGAGAGGAGCTCGACCGGCTTACGAACGGCTCGCGCAACGCAATCGACCTGTCCAGCGTCACCGAGGCCGAGGCAGCTGCGCTTCGCAAGGAGTGGCCGAAGGTCATTCAGCTGCTCGGCACGTGGCCCGCGCCGCTCGCCATCTTCCTGCGGACGCCGGAGGGCCAGACCCTCGGCGCTGACGCCAGGACGCTGATCTCGAAGGGGCTGGGCCTCTTGGGCAGCGCTTGCGTTGCGCTGGGCGAGCTCGAACAGGCGGAAGAAGTGTTCCGTATCGGCATCCAGTATGCTCAGGAGGGGCTTGCCGCGGCCGACCTGTTTCGGCGTCTCGGCGAAGCCCTTCTTCAAAACGATCGCCCGGGCGAGGCTATCGGTCCGCTACGCCGGGCCGTGGCGTTTGGGGGTCCCACCGGCGTGCTCATGCCGACCTTGGCCCGCGCTCTCATCAAGCGCAAAAAGTGGGTCGCGGCCTACGCGTGCCTTCGGGAGGCACTGGACTCCGGGGTAAACGAACGCGAGATTGCCGACGAACTCCGTGCGACCGAGGGCGCCCTGGGGGTCCCGTTGACGGCGTGGAAGGCCCGCATCGTTGGCCACACCGGTTCACCCTCGAGGTAGCCGTTCTCGCGTTTCTGCAGAGGCGACAAAAGTGAAGTCGGGGCCGTGGCGCAAAACGCGTCTGGCCACACGTCGACGGATGGAGCGAATCTTCCCGTTCCGGAAAGCACGACAATGAACGCACGAGTTGGGCTTATGGTCCTGTCTTTGGCACTTAGCGTTGCCATCGGCCTCGCTCTCGGTCACGGGCGCGGTCCCTCGAACGCGGCCGAAGCGGCTCCATCGTCGGTGGATCGTGTGATCATCGGCTTGTCGATGGACACGCTCAAGGAAGCGCGATGGCAACGGGACCGGGATCGGATGCTCTCGCGCGCGGCATCCCTTGGGGCCGATGTCCTGGTCCAATCGGCCAACAGCGACGACGCTCGTCAGATAGCCGACGTTCAGGCCCTGTTGACGCGTCGAGTGAATGTTCTCATCGTCGTCCCACACGATGGCACGGCCATGAGCAAAGCCGTGACGATGGCTCACGAGTCCGGGGTCCCCGTCATCGCCTACGATCGGATGATCCGCGACGCCGACGTCGACCTCTACGTCTCGTTCGACAACGTACGCGTCGGAGAGCTCCAAGCCGAGTATCTCGTGTCCCACCTGCCTACCCCAGGCAAAGGCCGAATCGTTCGGATTTACGGCTCGAAGGGGGACAATAACGCCCACCTGTTCAAGCATGGACAGGACAACGTTCTGCGCCCGTACATCGAGCGTCACGACATCGAGGTCGTCCAGGAGGACTGGGCCGAGGACTGGAAGCCGGAAAGCGCGAAAAAGATCGTCAACGCGGCGATCTCGCAGCATGGAACCGCCATCGACGCCATCCTGGCCTCCAACGATGGGACCGCCGGCGGTGCCATTCAAGCGCTTTCGGAGGAAGGACTTGCCGGCAAGGTGATCGTCACGGGGCAGGACGCTGAGCTCGTCGCCTGTCAGCGGATCGTCGCCGGTACGCAGGCGATGACGGTCTACAAGCCGATCGAGAGGCTCGCCGACGCCGCGGTCGACCTGGCGGTTCGGTTGGCGAGACGCCGCGTCGTGGTCGCGCACCAGACCGTCAACAACGGCGCGTTCGAAGTCCCGTCGGTTCTCGAGGACGTCATCGTCGCCACCCGCGACAATATGATGGATACGGTCGTTCGCGACGGCTTTCTCTTGCAGCAGGACGTATATGGCGGGGCGCGGTGAACGGTCCTCTGTTTCGCGCCGATAGCATCGTCAAGCGTTTCGGCGGCGTCGTCGCTCTCGACGGAGTGACATTCGACTTGCGGGCCGGCGAGATTCACGCGCTTGTGGGCGAAAACGGAGCTGGGAAGTCGACGCTCATCCGGGTCATCGGCGGCGTCTACGCCGCGGATGCGTTCGGTGGATCGCTGTCGATCGAGGACAAACCGGCCCGATTTGCGTCGGTTCGCGACGCGGAACGGGCGGGTATCGCTGTCGTTCACCAAGAGCTGGCGTTGGTCGATGACATGACGGTCGCGGAGAATGTCTTTCTGGGCGACGAACCGCGTCGTGGCCCGCGGGTCGACTGGGACCGGATGTACGGCGAGGCCGCAGAGGTCTTCGCGCAGTTTCACATCGACGTTGACGTTCAAGCGCCGGTCGGGACACTGGGTGTCGGACGAAAGCAGCTCGTGGAGATCGTTCGGGCTCTACGCAGGAAGTCACGCGTCCTCATTTTAGACGAGCCCACCGCCGCGCTCGCGGACCATGAGGTTGCGGCTCTGCTCGACATCTTGCGCGATCTCAGACGCCGCGGTGTGGCCAGTGTCTATGTGTCGCACAAACTCGACGAAGTGTTTGCGCTGGCAGATCGCATCACGGTCTTGCGGGACGGCCGCAGCATCGTCACTCTCGACACGAAAGCGACGAACGCCGACGAGGTCATTCGTCACATGGTCGGGCGTGAGATCCGCGAGCTATTTCCTCGTCGAGCAAAGAGCTTCGGACGATCGCTTCTGCGCGTCGAATCGCTCGACGTCTCGGCGCGAGCCAGGGGACCGATCGCCCTGAGAAACATTTCGTTCGAAGTGCGCGCCGGCGAAGTGCTCGGAATCGGCGGCTTGATGGGTGCGGGACGCACGGAGCTCCTGATGCACTTGTTCGGAGTCTGGGGTTCTCGCAGGGGGGGATTCATTTTCGTCGACGGATGCCGAGTGGCGGCCGAATCCCCTCGCGATTCCATGGCGACAGGCATCGTGCTCGTGAGCGAAGACCGAAAGCGTTTCGGACTCGTGCTCGACCAGAGCGTTGCCTTCAACCTATCGCTATCGGTGGTCGATCGGTTTGCTCCGTGGGGGTTCATCGACCAACCGCAAGAACGGCGAGCCGTGACGCCGCTGTTCGAGTCGCTCCGCATCAAAGCGCGGGATCTCGACGGTCGCGTCGGCGATCTGTCAGGGGGGAATCAACAAAAGGTCGTTCTGGGAAAGGCTTTGATCATCGAGCCGAAGGTCGTGCTCTTGGACGAGCCGACGCGTGGCATTGACGTCGCGGCGAAGGTCGACGTGTATCAGCTCGTGAACCGCTTGACCGATGAGGGCAAGGCGGTGGTGCTGGTCTCGAGTGAGTTGCCGGAGCTCATGGGAATGTCCGACCGCCTCGTCGTCTTGCACGAGGGTTCGGTGACAGGGGTGTTCGACCGCGCGGCCGCCACGCCTGAGACGGTACTCGCCGCGGCGATGGATCAGAATCCGATGCCGCAAGTGGGCGTCGAGTCACGGGGCGCCATTTCGGGGAAGGACTCGAGGTCCGACCGTCTGTCGAGCGCAAAGAAAGAAGACATTCCTCTTTCGGAGTTGAGGCCTATGGCGAGTCGTCTGTCGACGCGTGACTTCTCGATGGCGATCGCCTTGGCGGCGATTGTCGCCTATTTCACCGCACGAGCTCCGTCGTTTTTGGGACCGCGAAACCTAACGATGCTGGTCATCGAGCTCTCCATCACGGCTGTGCTTGCCCTCGGTATGCTCCTCGTCATCATTCCGGGTCAGATTGACCTTTCGGTCGGGAGCGGAGTCGGCCTGCTAGGGGCCGTCGCAAGCGTCTTGGTCTTCCAGCACCGTTGGCCTGCGCCGGTCGCGATGGCCGTTGTCTTCGCGCTCGGGATTGGCGTGTGGCTGGCCATAGGCGGCCTCATCGTCAAACAGCGGGTGCCGTCGTTCATCATCACGCTAGGAGGACTCCTCGTGTTCAAAGGGCTCCACTGGCTGGTCATCCAGAACGCCACCGTTCCGGTCGCGAGGGGAGGAGCGAGCAACGCCTTCTCGCTGTTGACGACGTACTACTTCTCACGACCCGTCGGTCTGGCACTGGCCACGGTCGTCGTGGTCGTCCTCGCGACGGTGCAGATCCGGTCTCGACGGCGTCGACGTGCGCTCAACGTTCGTGTGGAGGATTCGGAGATCGCGCAACTCAAGATGCTGACGACGGCGCAGGCGCTCTTCTTGTTCGTCCTCGTGGCAAACCGGTATCGCGGACTTCCGCTCGCGGCCATCATTCTCGGCGTGGTGGCCTGGGCGATGGCCGTTCTGCTCCGTGACACGCCCTTCGGCCGCCATCTCTACGCGATCGGAGGCAACGAGGAGGCCGCGATGGTTTCGGGAATCGCGGTCGACCGAACCGTGGTCCTCGCGTTCGGCGCAATGGGTGTCATCGTCGCGCTCACCGGACTTCTCGAAACGGCGTACGCCGGAGCCTCGACGACGACGGTTGGCAGCCTAATGGAGCTCGACGCCGTTGCAGCCTGCGTCATCGGCGGAACGAGCCTCCGGGGTGGCCGTGGGACGGTCCTGGGCGTGATGTTCGGCGCACTGATCATGGCCACACTCTTGAACGGTATGACCCTCTTGGCGGTATCCCCGGAGCTCAAATTCATTGCTCGCGGAGTCGTGTTGGCGCTCGCGGTGTGGATGGACGTCCGACTCGCGAGGAACGCCGCGACGTGACGTGCCGGGCACGACAAGCCGTTCAGGGGCGACGTCCAAGCGAGTCCCGTTCCAGGGCAAGGCGAGGGGCGAGACGATCCACGGAAAGCCGCCACCTCATCGAGTGCGGTTGGGGACGGGTCGTTGACACGTGCGGCGGCTGGCACTAGAGAACCGAGCGGCGTTTGTCGTGCGTCTTTCGCGCGCGACGCCGGTCGGGACGAGCGAATGATCGCTGCCTACTTGCCGATGTTCCTGATGTTGCTCACCGCGGGCGCCGTCGCGTCCCTTTTTTGGGGACTTGCGACGTTTCTTGGGCGCGACAAGAAGCCGACCCCCGAAAAGTACGCTCCATTCGAATGCGGCAGCGAAAGCGTGGGGGCTCGTGACGTCAAGCTTTCCGTCAAATTCTATCTGACCGCCATCTTGTTCGTGGTCTTCGACATCGAATCGGTGTTCGTTTATCCCTGGGCGGTTCACTTTCGCGAGCTCGGCTGGTTCGGACTGGCCGAAATGGTGAGTTTCCTGTCGGTCATCGTCGTTGCGCTCGTCTACGTTTGGAGAAAGGGAGCGCTCGAATGGGAGACCTGAGTCGTTCGATTACGGTTTCGGGCAGCGAGCAGGGCTTCGCGACGACCAAGGTCGACGCGCTGCTCGGCTGGGCTCGCAAATATTCGCTCTTTGCCTACCCGTTCGTCACGGCCTGTTGCGGAATGGAGTTCATGGCGGTTACCAGTCCGCGCTTCGACCTGGCACGCTTTGGGGCCGAGGCGCCGCGGTTTTCACCACGCCAGGCCGACTTGCTGTGGGTGGTCGGCACGATAAGTCAACGGCAAGGGCCCGCCCTGCGCCGGATCTACGAGCAAATGATGTCGCCGAAATACGTGATGGCTTTCGGCACGTGCGCCTCGAGCGGGGGCTTCTACGACAACTACACGACTGTGCCTGGAATCGACAAAATCATCCCGACGGACGTGTATATCCCGGGGTGCCCCCCTCGTCCCGAAGCCGTGCTCGACGGCCTGATGCTTCTGCAGGACAAGATCGCTCGGAACGAGAAGCGACCTGGCGTCGTGAAGCCCCGGTTCGACCCCGTTCGAGACGTCGACGATTTGGTGAGGCTGCGCCGCTCCGCCGTCGATCCACGAGAACTGGTGCCGATTCTCGAGGCCCGGGAGAAGGCGGCGTCTGAAGCTTCGGCAACGGTTCCTCCCGTTCGCGGAGGCACTCGGTGAGTCAATACGTTCTGGACGCGCTCAGGTCCCGCTTTGGGACTTCGATTCTCGAGACTCATTCGGATTTCGGCGATGACACCGCTGTCGTCGAACCGAGCCAGTGGAAGGCGATTGCTCAGTTCTTGCGCGAGGAGCCGACGCTGGATTTCGATTTGCCCGTCGACCTTTGCGGCGTTGATTACCCGAACCGCATTCCGCGAACCGAAGTCGTGATGCACCTTTATTCGATTTCGAAGCGGCACCGTATTCGGGTGAAAGCGCGCGTCGGCGACGAGGACATGGACGGAGCGGAGCTCGACAGCGTCACGTCCATCTGGGCAGGAATGAATTGGCTGGAGCGCGAAGTGTGGGACATGAGTGGAGTTCGGTTCCGCGGCCACCCGGACTTGCGGCGTATTCTCATGTACCCGGAATTCGAAGGGCATCCGCTGCAAAAGACGTATCCTGCCGACAGAACCCAGCCGCTCGTGGCCTATCGCACCGAGGACGAGGCCGGTGTGCCTCTCAACAAGCTCGAGCCGTTTGGGCCCGACGAAGGCATGCCGTTCGGGCGTGCCGGTTCGCCTCGTTTCGAGGACATCTGACCCATGGAACCACTGGATATCGATTTCGAGGAGGGCGAACTCGAGCTACCCGCGGAGCCGATGCACTTGAATATGGGCCCCGCGCATCCGGCGATGCACGGCACTGTACGTATCGTGCTCGAGCTTTCCGGTGAGACCATCCTGAAGACGGACGTCCAGGTCGGGTACTTGCATCGGGGCTTCGAGAAGATGTGCGAGCGGGGCACGTGGGCGCAAGTCTTCCCGTATGTCGATCGCCTCAATTACGTGTCGCCGATGTTGAACAACGTCGGATACGCGCTGGCGGTCGAAAAGATCTGTGGCCTCGTGGTTCCCGATCGGTGCCAGTGGTATCGGATGATTCTCGGCGAACTCGCCCGGATCAGCGACCATCTGACGTGCGACGGCGCCATGGCGATGGAGCTTGGGGCGTTCACCCCCTTTCTGTGGTTCGTCAAGGCGCGCGAGATGGTTTGGGACATCCTCGAAGAGGAAACCGGTGCGCGCCTCACCCACTCGTTCGGACGGGTGGGTGGAATGGCCCAACCGCCCAGCCGCGACTTCAAGGGGCTGTGCCGAGCGGCGCTCCCGAAGATCGTAGCGCTCGTCGAAGAGGGCGAAAAGATGCTGCTCAAGAACCGCATCTTTCTCGACCGCGTCGAAAGCGTTGGGACGATGAAGGCGGCCGATGCGGTGGCCCTTGGCTGGACGGGGCCTTGCCTTCGCGCGAGTGGCGTTCCTTACGACGTGCGAAAAGCGCACCCGTATCTCAAATACGACGAGGTCGACTTTGATCTCCCGGTTGGAACGCGGGGCGACACACTCGATCGCTTTCTGGTCCGGCTCGGAGAAATTCGCCAAGCGAAACGCATCATCGATCAATCGCTCGATCGCATGGCCGACGAAGGACCCATCAACTGCGACGATCCGCGCTTCGTCCTTCCCGACAAGATGGATGTGTACACGACGATTGAGGCCACCATCCAGCATTTCAAGCTGATTATGGAGGGTGCGAAGATTCCGAAAGGCGAGACCTACTCGTACACGGAAGCGGCCAATGGCGAGCTCGGTTACTACCTCGTGTCGGATGGTACAGGGACGCCGTATCGCGTACGGATCCGTCCTCCCTGTTTTCAAATTACAGGCGGTCTCTTCAAGTTGCTCGAGGGCCGAATGCTGAGCGACATCGTCCCCACGTTCGGCTCGCTCAATATGATCGGGGGCGAGTGCGATCATTGACGACCCCGGAACGGCGGCGGCTTCACGGTTCCGAAGCAACCGCCCCGAAGCGCTCCACGAACCGGCGGATCGGACCCTAGAGCACTCACGAACGGCGGCGGCTTTGGCCGCTCCCGAGGACCTACGGACCGGGGGCCGCAAGCCGTCCCCCAGCGGAAAGCGCGAATGCCCACATTCAAACTCGACGGCCACGCAATCCCCTTCGAGCCCGGCGATACGATTATCAAGGCGGCATGGCGGCAGGGGATCGACATTCCTCACTATTGCTGGCATCCCGGACTTTCGGCACCCGCGAACTGCCGCATGTGTCTCGTCGAAATCGCGCCCAAGCCGGGAACGCGACCTCCGATGCTCGACATCCTCGAATGGGACGCAAAGTCCGGTGCGTACCGCACGCGGCAGAAGCCGAAGTTGCAACCGGCGTGCTATACGGCGGCGGCCGATGGCATGGAGGTATTGGGGGATACGAGCGATCACGTTCGCGAGGCACGACGCGACGTGCAGGAGTTTTTGCTTCTCAACCACCCGGTCGATTGTCCTATTTGCGACCAGTCGGGCGAATGCAAGTTGCAGGACTACTGGCTCGAGCATGGCAAGTACCAAAAGCGCATGCGCGACGAGCCCGTTCACAAGCCGAAGGCGGTCGTTTTCGGACCGACGATTGTCTACGACGGAGAACGTTGCGTCATGTGCACGCGGTGCATCCGATTTATGGCCGAAGTGGCCAAGGATCCGGTGCTGGACATGCGCGAGCGTGGCAACTTGAATGAAATTATGGTGGCCCCGGGCCGACAGCTCGAGGGTCACTACACCTTTATGACCGAGCATGTCTGCCCTGTCGGAGCACTGACAACCAAGGACTTCCGTTTCAAGGCGCGTGTTTGGTTTTTGCGCACGGCGTCTTCGGTGTGCCAAGGCTGCGCAACGGGATGCAACGCGCATCTCGACTACGACCCGCGCAGCAACCGCGCGTATCGCTATCGACCGCGGGACAACGAGAAGGTGAACAAGTTCTGGATGTGTGACGACGGAATGCTCACGTACAAGGACGCCCACGACGGGCGCGTGCTCGAGTCCAAGATTCAGGGGGTATCGACTTCGACCGCGGGCGCGCTCGAGCGGGCGAAGGCTCTCTTCGCCGAGGCGTCGAAGGAATCGGTGGCCCTGGTGCTGTCCGCGCTGCACTCGCTGGAGGACAATTGGGCGCTGCTTCAGCTTGGCGCTCTCATGGGTACCCAACGCATTTTCATGAGTGGCAAACCGGACGGTTACGAAGACGACATCCTCATTCACCGCGATAAAAACCCGAATACCAAGGGGGTCCAGCTCCTGGCTTCCGGCGCCCTAGCGATCGGCGCCCTCGCCGACGAGGTCACGGCGGGGCGCGTGACCCACATCATCGCGCTCGGAGGCGTCGTGTCGGGCGACATCGAGCCGCTGCGTCGCGCGACGATCATCGCGATTGCCGCTCACGACGGTCCTTTGACGGCGGTCGCGACGGTTCTCTTGCCCGCGACGTCGTGGGCGGAGCACGCGGCGACGTACGTAAACGCCAGAGGTCTGCGTCAGGCGAGCGAGAAAGCGATCGAGCCGCAGGGGGCCAGCAAGCCGGCCTGGAAGCAGGTGGCCGACCTCGCCATGGCGCTCGGCTACGAGGCTCCATGGACCAAGCTGAGCCAGATTCGCGCTCAGCTCGCGGTCGAGGCGCCGGCCGTGCGGCCTTCATCTTCCCTGCACGCGGAGTGACCGATGACGCTCATGCAACTCGTCTGGACGCTCGTCAAAATCCTCATCATGGTCGGCTTTCTCTTGAACCTAGCCGGGGTGCTGACGTGGGCCGACCGTCGGCAGAGCGCCATGATTCAGCACCGGATCGGGCCCAACCGCGCGTCGGTGACCCTCTTCGGCCGGGAGTTTCGCATTCTCGGACTTCTCCACACCGCGGCGGACGGAATCAAGTTCTTCACCAAGGAGGATTTCATGCCCGTGCGGGCCGACCGGCTGCTCTTCGCGCTGGCGCCCATTCTATCGATGGGGGCGGTGTTCACCCTGCTCGCGGTCGTTCCGTTCGGCGATACGATTTGCCCTCATCAGTTCGCGCTTCATTTCCCGAACGTTTTCGTGGGGCCTGCGGTGCAGCGAAACGGCCTGTGCGCGATCGACCTGAAGAGCGGGTACTATCCCATCGATCTCACGGTTGCGCCGCTCAGCGTGGGCGTTCTCTACGTCTTCGCAATGGCCGGGCAGGGCATCATCGGCGCGGCGATCGCCGGTTGGTCGAGCGACAACAAGTTCAGTTTGATGGGCGCCCTTCGCGCGGCGAGCCAAATGGTCTCGTACGAGGTCACCCTCGGCCTATCCCTCATCGGCGCCATGATGATTTACGGCACGGTTCGACTCGACGACATGGTGCGGTGGCAGAGCGAGAACGCGTGGGGCATTTTCGTTCAACCGCTTGCCTTCTTTCTGTTCTTTGCAGCATCGGTTGCTGAAAACAAGCGTATTCCATTCGACCTGCCGGAAGCGGAAAGCGAACTTGTTTCGGGCTACTTCACGGAGTATGCCGGAATGAAGTTCGGCATGTTCTACTTTGCGGAGTATGCCGAGATCGTGACCGGGTCGATGCTGCTGGTTACGATATTTCTTGGCGGATGGGCGCTCCCGTTTTTTCACCGTGACGGGATCACAATCGCATTCGGTCGCCTGCAGGTCGTTCGCGCGCTCGTTCCGCATGTTTGGATGATCGTGCTCGGCGTGCTCGCATTCTTCGCGAAGGTGGTCGTCGTGTGCTGGATTCAGTGCTTCGTTCGCTGGTCGCTGCCGCGCTTTCGTTACGATCAGTTGATGAAACTCGGCTGGCGAGTGCTCCTGCCGGCCTCGCTCGCGAACATTCTCGTGACGGGCGTCGTCTGGCTGGCGCTCGACAACGCCGGGCCCGCAGTGAGCGACGCGCTGAGCATCCTGGCGGACGTGACTCAGGCGTTCGTGGCGCTGGCCATGACGTACTTCGTCGCTCGCGCAGTCATCGGCTTGCTCACGCCCGTTCGGCATGAGCGAACACTCTTGGGTTCTTCGGCCGATGCTGCGGCAAAGAGTGGCGGCACGAAGACGGAGCCGATGCAGGCTTAGGGCCATCCCGGAGAGCATTGGACGCACGACGATTCGCCTGACCAGGGAGATACGAATGCAGCCCAGAACATTCCCGAAGAGACCGCCTTCACCGACGAACGCCACTCCCGTTGTCCATGCCCCGCGCAATCTCGAATTCAAAAGCTATCTGCCGGAGATCTTCAAGGGCGTCGGCGTCTCGATGAAGCATTTCTTCGAGAACACGCGCGAGATGGTTCGTGCGGAGCGACCGGATCCGGTGCTCGATCGGTTCGACGACGGCATCACGACGATCTCGTATCCGGAGCAGAAGCGACCCTACCCAGAGCGCTTTCGCGGCGTGCACCGGCTCACGACGCGCGACGACGGGAGCATGCGATGCGTCGCGTGCCTGTGCTGTTCCACGGCCTGCCCCGCTCAATGCATCTTCATCGAGGCTGGCGAATATCCGCCGGGCGACGCGCGGCGCGGCTATGAGCGGTACCCGGTTAGGTTCGTCGTGGACGAGTTGCGCTGCATCTTTTGCGGCTATTGTGTGGAGGCTTGTCCATGCGACGCGATTCGCATGGACACGGGCATGCATGCGGTCCCCTACGACTCGCGCGATCAGTTCATTTACGATCGAGACCTTCTCCTGTCGTTCGACGGCCAGGACGGCACGTTCGAGACCAGAAACCCGCGGCATGAGCCGGGCGACGGGACATATCCCGGTGTTACCCGCGAGGGCGAACCTCATTAGCGACGCCCGTCGGCGGCACGGGATGATGAAGCCGGGCATAAAAGCCAACCCGGAGAGCGCTAGGGTGGGGTACTACAGTGGCGACAACCTGCGACAGGTTGAGTCTCGCGGGCGGGGCCGACCTGGCCCGGCCCATGGCCTCGACGCCCGGATCGGGCACTAGACGCCAAGGACTTCCAAGGAAGGGGTCCTGCCGACCGGTCTCGCTGCGGGCGTGAAGATTCGCCGACCGCCCCCTGCTAACATCTGCGCCCTCTCGGCGCGTAGCCTTCCGGTGGACCCCATGGATTCCTCAATCGACATTCTCCTCGCGGAGCTCGAGCGATCGTTCTCGCTCGAGGAGATGACCTCCATGAGCAAGCGTCTGCTCGGTCTCGATCCGGAGGATGTCGGCGGCGCCACCGCCAAAGCAAGCTTCGCGCGCGCGCTCGCGGAACGATGCGTGGCTCGTGACCGGATTGATGCATTGGTCGACGTCATTCTCGCGGCGCATCACGGCGCGGACGCGCGCCTCAAGGACGTGGCTGGACTCTTGTCGACCGACGAGATCCAGCCCGGAGGTGTTTTTGCCGCTTTCCGGATCGTACGCAAAATCGGCGAGAGTCCACTCGCCATCGTGTACGAGGCGCTTCGGGACGACGTGGACTGCACGCTTAAGGTCATTCGGCGCGAAGCGAGTCGGGATCGCCGCGCCGTCCAGCGGTTTCTGACCGCAAACCGAATGGTCGCCGCGATCGACCATCCCGGCCTTCTGTCTTGGCTTGAGGTGGGCGAAACGGATGGCTCCGCGTGGGTCAGCTACGGCGCTGGGGACGTGCAGACATTGAGGCTTCATTTCCAACGTTCGGGGCCCATGCAAGTAGCGGAGCTCAAGCCCATTCTGCGCGGCATTCTCGAGCCGCTTGCCGCACTCCACGGCGCGCGAATCGCTCACGGCGCGATGAAGCTGGAAAACGTCCTCATCGATCGCAGCAATTCGCACGTTGCTCCGGCGGTGACCCTCATCGATTTCGCCACGGACCGCCTCCGCCCACGCGCCATCGTGGCGAACGGGCACAGTGGCCTGCTCGCTGTCTTCGGTTCGCCCAAGACCATTGCTCCGGAACAGGTGCGCGGCGAGCGCGCCGACTGCGCGACGGACGTCTACGCGGTCGGCGCGATGATGTACGAGCTTCTGGCGGGCGAACCTGTCTTCCCGTTCGAAAGCGCGGCGGAAGCGGCCTTCGCACACCTCTCGAGGGCACCCGAGCCGCCGAGCGGCAAAGCTCCGAGGGGGTGGGTCACTCGGGACGTCGATCAGTTCGTCCTGTCTCTTTTGGAGAAGCATCCGGACAAGCGTCCCCGCGATGCTTCGGCGCTCTTGGAGGCCATCGACGCGCTCGGACGTGGACCGGTCTCGGTTCGCTCCGTTGGCGGTGAGGCATTCTCGGAACAGGAGCTGGCGGAGCTCGTCGACGAGCTCATTGCCGCTCCCGACGATGCTCGGTCCGCGGAGGCGCTCGAGCAAGCGCTTGACCTCGGCGCCAATCCGGTCACCGTGGCCGAGGCGTTCCAGGCGGCTGCCGCTGGAGTCAGTAGCGTGGACGCGAACGCGGACGCCGTGAAGAAGGCGCTCCTGCTGCGAGCCGCGCGTACGTTCGACCTAGCCGTTGGAGATCGAGAACGCGCGGAGAGCGCCTATGCGGCCGTCGTCGAGCTCGATCCGCACGATACCGAGGCGCACGTTGCGCTGGAAGCCACGAAAAGGGCGCTTGGAAAGTACGCCGATGTCGTCGAATCGCTCATCGGACGGAGCGATGCGGCTGCGCCGGGGGAGCCGCGAGCGCGCATCTTCGCCGAGATCGGGCGTCTGTGCGCGACGACCCTCGAGGATCCCGACCAAGGACTCCTGGCCTATGCGCGCGCCTTGTGCGAGACCCCGACGAAGCGCGATTTGGCGGACGAGATCGAGCGGCTGGCCCAAGCCAAGCAGCCTCTTTGGAACGAGGTGCTCGCCACGATCACCTCGGGCGTGCAGAGCGGCGCCTTGCCGGTTGCGGAAAGGAATCGACTTTTGGCCTATGCGGGCCGCTGGTACGAGCAAAAACTGGGTCGTAGCGATTTGGCCCGATTTGCGTACCTCAACATCCTCGAAGCCGACCCGAACAACGAGGAGGCTCACGAGGAATTGGTCGGACTCTACCGCCGCGCCAAGCAGTGGCCAGAGCTCGTCGCTGCGCTCGTCGTCCGAGCGGATTCGGTTCGGGAGTTTCCGCGAGCGCGCGATCTTCGGGCCGAAGCGGCGGAGGTGCTCGAGGTGCATTTGGATGACACGGCGAAAGCAGCAGAGCTGTTTGACGCTGTTCTTGCCGAGGACCCCGCTCATGAGAAGGCGGCCGGCGGCATGGCCCGGATCGCCGAGCGCACGGGCGACTACCGGACGCTCGCGACCATTCTCGAGCGGCGCGCCGAAACGCGAAGCGGTCGCGAGAAGGTCGAGGCTTGGGTCAAGGTCGGGGAACTGTACGAGCACCAGCTCGAGAACCTCCAAGAAGCACGCCGCCGGTACGAGGCGGCCCTGGCGGTCGATCCGAACGATCCGCCTGCCCTCAAGGGGCTTGCTCGCGTCTACAGCCGCACGGGGATGTACCGGGAGCTTCTCGACACCCTGCAGCGGCAGGCGGACTCGGCCCCAACGCCTCGACAAAGGATGAATGTCTACGAGCGTATGGCATCGCTCTATGAAGAAGAGTTCCTCGACCACGAACGTGCGGTCGAATGTCTCGAGGAGGTACTGACGCTCGACCCATCGAACGAAGGCGCTATGACGAAGCTGGCGCGGCATTATCGGGCGCTGGGTCAGTGGGAGCGGCTCGAGGAGCTATACGAGAAGAACGCCGATCGGGTGGCCGATGGCGAGCGCCGCGTCGAGCTGGTTGCGCTGAGAGCGGGGGTTTTGGCCGACAACCTCGGGTCGCCCGAACGGGCGATGCGTGTGTACGAGCAGGTGCTCGAGCTCCAACCGGGCCACGCACGCGCACTCGAAGCGATAGCGCGCCTGCGCGAGCAGAGCGGCGACGCGCAGGCGGCCGTCAAAGCCATCGAGGCGATCGCAGCCAAGGCACAGACACCGGAGGCGCGGGCGGAGCAATGGATGCGAGCCGCACGTCTGCTCGAGGCGCACGGGGACCGCGACGGCGCCATTGAACGCTACAAGCTGGCCATCGAAGCGGTACCGACGGACGCGTCGGCGGCGACGGCCCTACGGCACGCGTATGCCGCTCGCGGTGATGCCGCGAGCGTGGTCGCTTTAATCGAGCGCGAGCTCGAGTTGACCGAGGGCAAGATTGCACGCGGACGTCTGCAGGCGGAGCTTGCCCGCGTGCTGCGCGATCAGCTGCACGACAACGATCTCGCCGAGGCGAGCGCCAGAGCTGCCCTTGAGCTCGACCCTACGAACGCCGATGCGCAGCTTCTGCTCGGAGATGTCGCTTACGAGAAGGAGCGCTACGTCGAAGCCACGAAGCATCTCGAACCACTGGTCGGTCGCGCGGCTTCGCTCCCCTCGGACGATGCCGTGCGGGTGCTCGTGCGCTTCATCGAGGCGTACGGGCGTAGCCTGCCACCTGCGCCGTCTTCCCCATCGCTGCACGATGGACCGTCGCCATCCTCGATCGTCGGTTCGCAGCCGCGTCTGGCCGTTGCCGTCGAGGCATTCGAACGGCTCCGACCGGATGACCCGCAGGCACTCGCCCGGGTCGCCCGGGTGCTATTCGAATGCAACGATCTGAACGCCGCGCGGCGGACCTACGAGCGGCTTTTGGCCGAACATGCCGGCGATCTGCCGAGCGCCGAAATGGCGGATGCACAGTGGCGCCTGGGTGAGTCCTTGCGCCGGCTCGGACAGCTCGACAAGGCCGTGGACTTCCTTCGCGAGGCTGCGGAGACGGATCCGAGGAATCCGGGGCCGTTGAACGCCCTGGCACGCGTATACGAGCAGACGGGCGATTGGGAAGAGTTCACCCGCACGAAAAGGCAGCGCCTCGAGATCGCCAATGGGGCCGAGCGCTTCGAGTTACTCGTGGAGATCGGCGACGCCGAATTCAAGAAGCTCAACGACCGCGCACGTGCCAGTCGGACGTACCTCGCCGCGCTCGACGAGCGGCCCGACGACCGCAAGCTCCTGACCAAGTTGATGGAGGTCTTCTCGGAGGAGAAGGACTGGGCCAGCCTGGTCACGGTCGTACTACGCCTGGCCGACTTCGTCGCGGATCCGAAGCAACGGGCCAAGTACATGCACACTGCAGCCAAGGTTACGGCGCGGCAGTTGGGCGACTTCGAGCACGCCATCGAATACTACGATCGGGCGCTCGAGTCCGATCCGACACTCGTCAAAGCGATGGACGAGGCGATTGAGCTCCGTCGCCAGAAAGAGGACTACGACGGCGTAGAACGACTTCTCAATGCCCAACTCGACCAAGCCAAACAGGTTCAGGATCACGCGCGCATCGTCCACGTACTGGATAGCCTCGGAGATCTGTATCGCTCATGGCTCGACGAACCGGAGCTCGCGATCGACGCTTACGAGGCGGCCCAGGCCTTCGACCCGGATGGACGACATGAACGCACGGAGATTCTCGCTGAGCTGTACGCGAGTGACGTAAGCACGTACCTCGACAAGGCGGTCACGGCGCATGCCGAGATTCTCCGGGGCAACCCGTTCCGGGTCGAGAGCTACAAGCTCCTTCGGCGCCTTTACACCGAGGCGCGCAGGCCGGATCCGTCGTGGTGCCTCTGTCAGGCGCTCGTCGTGCTCGGTCTTGCAGAGCCGGACGAAGAGCGATTCTATCTCCGTCACAGGGCGGACAATGCCGCACCGGCACAGGCGATGCTCGAGGAGCCAGACTGGGTCACGCGTATCGCTCACCCCGAGGCCGACCCCTTGCTGACGAGCATCTTCGCGCTCATCCAGCCGACGATCGTGCGTGCCCGGACGCAGCCCCTTGCGGCGCTTGGATTCGATATGTCGTATCGAATCGATCTCGCTTCTCAGCCGTATCCCGCGTGCGAAACACTGTACTACGTGCAAGGCGTATTTGGATTCGAAGCTCCGCCCGTATTTCAAAACCCGAATGACCCATCGGGGTTCGGCTTCTTGCACGCCCGCACGCCGGCGATCGTTTTGGGAAACGCGGCCTTCGACCAAAACGTCCCCAATCAATCGCTGGCCTTCGTTGCCGGGCGTCACATGACGTACTTCCGGCCCGGGTATTACGTGCGGCATCTCGTACCGACGGGCACGGGGCTCAAGGGCTGGCTTTTCGCTGCCGTCAAGCATTGCGTCCCGCAGTTTCCGATTGCGCAGGATGTTCAGGGGCAGGTCAACGAAGCTCTGACGTACATCGCACAGGATTTTCAGGGAACGCCACGCGAGATCCTGGCCAGCACGATATCCAAGCTTCTTCAATCGGGTGGTGCGATCGACCTGAAGAAATGGGTTGCAGCCATCGATTTGACGGCCGATCGCGCCGGCTTTCTCGTTGCTCACGACCTGGCCACTGCCGCGGACGTAATTCGGGCGACCGAAGACGCTTCGAGCGTTGCAGCCGACGAGCGGGTCAAGGCGTGCGTGCTCTACAGCATCAGCAAGCCGTATCTCGAGCTTCGAGAAAAGCTTCGGATTGCCATCGATTCTTGAGGTCGGGGCTGTCCGTGCGGGCCCGTTGGCGTTATCGTCTGCAGGTCGTGCGGGGCGTCTCGGCTTGCGCTTGGATAGCGTCGTACCCGGCGTGCTCAAAGGACGCGTCACGGCTCGTGGCGGCCTCGCCGCCTCCGAATTCCCCGAGTGGTACCGGCATGGAGGGTGGGGGGCCGGGCGCCGGTGGAGTGGCAACCGACGCACACGAAACCCCGGGATCCGCGTCGGAGCGGGCCCGACGCCGCGCCCCCAAAGACGCCAACGTCATCCTGCTTTCGATCGACAGTCTCCGCGCCGACATGCCGTGGAGCGGGTACGACCGGCCCATTGCGCCACGTTTGACCGCGTTCGAGGCGCAGGCGGTGACCTTTACCCAGTCGTATTCGGTGTCGTCGTACACTTCGATGAGCCTCGGCGGATTGCTCGCGGGGAGGCTTCCGTCCGAGTTGCGGCGGAGCGGCTATTTTTTCGGCACCTACCGGGGCGATGTCTTCTTCCCGAAGCTCCTTCAAAGAGCCGGCGTGCATACGATGGGCGTGATGGCCCATCTGTACTTCAAGAGCGCTGGCTTCGATCAGGGGTTCGACGAATGGCGATTGGTGCCCGGCATCACGTTTGATCCGAATACGGACCGTGACGTCACGTCGCCACAGTCCGAGCATCTGGCGGAAGAGCTGCTCGGCGATCCTGCCAACGAAGCCCGACGGTTCTTCTTCTGGGCGCATTGGCTCGACCCGCACGACGAGTACATTCACCATGCCGGGATCGACTGGGGAAAGCGCGCGCGCGATCGATACGACGGCGAAGTGACGTTCACGGACCGCTATGTCGGCAAATTGCTCGATTTCATCGCCAGCAAATCCTGGGCGCCGCGGACCGTGGTCATCGTCACGGCCGACCATGGCGAAGAGTTCGGAGAACATGGGATGACGCGGCACGGCTTCGAGGTTTGGAACACGCTCGTGCACGTGCCGCTCATGATTGGTGCTCCGGGGGCCGAGCCTCGCCGTGTCGGCGTTCCGACGAGCGCCATCGACCTCGCACCCACGATACTCGACATCTATGGCGTGCAGCCGGCAGCGCCGTTGGAGGGCAATTCCATCCTGGCAGAGGTCTACGGCGGTGCAAGCGAAGAGCGCGACGTCGTAGTGGACCTGCCCGCGACGAGTGACAACGCTCGTCGGCGCGCGGTCGTCCACGGCAACGAAAAAATCATCTGCTTCGACGGCGACGGCTACTGCAGGGCGTACGACCTGAGCTCGGATCCGATGGAGCAATCGCCTGTGATGAAGGGCCCACAATACAAGGCCATGAAGCAGCGATACGACGCGATAAGCCGGGGAATTCGAGAGGTGAGCCCGTACGCATGCAACGCGGACTGCTTGAAAGGCAGCTACCGTGCGAAAGCAGCGAAGTGATGCGCGTCATCGTGGTGCCGTGTCTTCGAGACAACTACGCGTACCTCGTGGTTTCGAAGGGTGGCGAGACGGCGGTGGTCGACGCGTCAGAGTCTGGCCCGGTACGCGAAGCTCTGCGTCGAGAGGGGCTCGAGGCGCGCGCCATTTGGAGCACACACCATCACTGGGATCACGTGGGCGGGAATGTCGAACTCGCGCGCGAGTTCGATCTCGAGGTCGTGGGTCACGTCTCCGACCGCAAGCGCGTTCCGGGGCTCACGCGCAGCGTGGACACGGGCGACGTACTGCGGATCGGCGACGTCGAGACGACCGTAATGCACGTGCCGGGTCACACACTCGGTGCCGTCGCTTATTTCGTCGACGCCGGTGGCGAGCGATGCGTCTTCACCGGCGACACGCTTTTCTGTGCTGGATGCGGCCGTCTCTTCGAAGGAACGGCGGCCCAAATGAAGGCTTCGCTGGCTCGACTCGCCGCGCTTCCCGGCGATACGCGCGTTCATCCCGGGCACGAGTACACGGAGACCAATCTGCGTTTCGCGGCCTTCGTGGAGCCGTCGAACCTCGATGTGACGGCGGCGCAGAAGCGATCTCGACAACAGCGCTTGCGCGGAGAGCCGACGATCGGCACGACACTCGACCTCGAACGACGGACGAATCCCTTCCTTCGTGTAGCGTCCCCCGAGATCCGCGCCACGCTCGGCATCCTGCCCGGGATGGACGACCTCGGAGCGTTTACTGCCGTCCGCGCGGCAAAAGACTCCTTCAGCAGCTGATCAGGGTCCGTCTACCGGTGACGGGGAAGGGAGGGGAAGGGCGACAGGCGCTGCCTTGAGGCGAGTGGGAACCCAGCGCGCGCGTTGGGACTGGCTCATGTCGATGACGCGCAAGCATGCGAGAACACGCATGATTTGGTAAGCCGGGTCTATCTCGAACGCTCGAACGGCGAAATTCGGAGACTGACCCCATTTGTGATGGTTGTTCTGAAATAGCTCTCCCATCGTCAGAACGTCGAAGACGAGGGTATTTCGAGAGCTGTCATCGCTTGCGTAATTGCGATACCCGATCTTATGACCCGCCCAATTGACGATGGCGCCGTGCACTGGGCCGAAGGCCCAATGCAAGGGCAACAACAAAAACAACCACCAGTGCGTCGCGAACGAGACGTAGACGGTGGCGTAGAGGGCCCCCCACATCACGGCGATGGGCATCGACGATAGCGTGTCATCGAGCAGCGGCCAGTGCGGGTAGCCGCCGTCGAAACGCGGCTCGACGTCGACGCGTCGGTCCTTGAGATCCTGGTAGATTTTCTTCGTCCGCCACATCATTTTGAAGAAATTCGGCTGCTGGATCGGCGAATGCGGGTCGTTCGGACCGTCGCTGTATGCATGATGCATGCGATGCATGATCGCGTATGCGCGTGGGTTCAAGTAGCTCGATCCCTGCACGAACCAAGTGAGAAAATGCAAGCAGCGCTCGGTGCGCTTGCTCATCGTGAACTGGCGATGCGCGCCGTAGCGATGAAGAAAGAAGCTTTGGAAGAAGACGGAGAGCTGCCCGTGGACGATGAAGAACAGAGCAATGACCACCACCAGAAGGTACGGCTCGGGGCACTCAGTCGCCCGCCATCTTTCGGTCATGCGGTCGCCGGCCCTGTCACGGTTCGGTCAGCTCGGCGCCCGCGATGATGGACCGTACCCGATCGCGCTCGCGCTCGAGCCAAGGTGAAAGCGCGGAGCGCAACCGTCCGTCGGCCAGCCAGTGCGCGGATCGTGTCAAGGTGGGAGCGAAGCCACGCACCCGCTTGTGCTCACCCCCAGCGCCTGGCTCGAAGACGTCGAGACCGCGCTCCAGGCAAATCCGTATCCCCGCGTAGTAGCACACGACGAAGTGCAAAAATGGGACGTTGGAGTTCGTGCCCCAATAGCGGCCGTACAGACGATTGCGCTTCACCACATTGAACGCGCCGCCCACGAGTTCGCCGGTTGCCGTGTCGCGCGCCACCACCCACGCCAGCCGGTCGCGAAACCGTTCGACCACACGTTGAAAGAACGCCTCGTTCAAATAGAGGCGGCCCCAGACGCCGTGCTTGCCAATGGTCGACGCGTAGAACCCGTGCATCGTGTGCGCCACGGCGGGCGTGTGACCTTCCGGGGGAAGCGCCTCAACGACGATTCCCGCGTCGCTGACATGGCGGAGTTCGCGGCGGACCTGATTCCGTTGCTTCGAAGAGAAGCGGCCGAGATAGTGGTCGAATGTCGCCGCCCCCTGGCGGTGCCAATGGAACTGGAAGCCGTCACGAAGCAGGTACCCGCTGGCTTGCCAAGCGGCGGCCTCACTTTCGCGTGGAAAGAGCACATGAGCACCGGAAGTACCGAGACGTTCACACAGCTGACGCGCAGCGTCAGCGAACACGGCAACGACGGCGTCCCGATCTTCGCCACGGGAGACGAGGACGCGGTCGCCCGTTGCGGGAGTGAATGGCACCGCGATGACGAGTTTGGGGTAGTAATGAATTCCGATGCGCTCCGCGAACTCAGCCCATCCCCAGTCGAAGACGAATTCGCCTTCGCTGTGCTGCTTCGCGTACGAGGGTGCCGCGGCCACCAGATCGGCACCGCGCCAGAGCGATAGGTGACGGGGGAGCCATCCCGTCCGGCCTCCCACGCACCCGGTGGTTTCGAGCGCCTCCAACCATGCATGCTCGACGAACGGGGAGCTGTCGTCGCCGATCAGAGCATCCCACCGCTCCGGGGGCACCTCGCGGACACTCTCGAGGACGCGAATGGAGTACGCCGGGCTCACGCGTCCTTCCGAACAAGGTCCGACGCGACATCCATCCAACTCCATCGGCGCAGAGCCCAAACGCGGCAAGGACTGCCGAGCTCGTTCAAAGTTTTGGCGAGCGGCAACGGGGGCGTCTCGACGAGGTTCTTGGCGTCCATGATCGAGGATCCGGCGACGGCCCAAGAAACATAGCTCGCGTAGGCACTACGGCGAATGTCCGCCGACAAGGGACGGCAACGGAAACCCCACGCGAACCCATTGATTGTCTCGGCAGCGGCAACTACCGTGACGAAAGAAGCGCATGCAGGTGGCGGTCGTCCAGCTCAATGCCCAAGACGACGTCGGCGCAAACCTTCAACGCGTGCGCCATTGGGTGGCGCACGCCGCGGCGGCGGGCGCGGAGCTCGTCGCGCTGCCCGAGAATTTTGCCTTCATGGGCGAGGAGGCGACGAAGCGCGGGCTTGCCGAGCGGCTCGACGGTGCTTTCCCGGGCGAAATACTCGGCACCCTCGCCGACTGCGCCGCGAAGCATGGCATCTGGGTTCTCGGTGGCGGCATGCCTGAGAAAAGCGAGGACGTTGCGCGCCCGTACAACACCGCGGTTCTGGTCGATCCGCGCGGGGCGGTCGCGGCCACCTATCGGAAGGTTCACCTGTTCGATGTGACGTTGCCCGACGGAAGCTCGTACCGCGAGAGCGTTTCCACGAGCGCCGGGACCGAGGCGGTGACGACCGAGGTCCACGGCGTGGGTCTCGGGTTGAGCATCTGCTACGATGTCCGGTTTCCGGAGCTCTATCGACGACTGGTCGAGCGAGGAGCGCGCGTGGTTGTCGTCCCCTCCGCGTTCACGATTCCGACGGGCAAGGACCACTGGCACGCCCTGCTGCGAGCGCGTGCCATAGAGAACCAGGTCTACGTGCTTGCCCCAGCGCAGCATGGCAAGCATGCGCGTGGGCGTCAAACCTACGGCAAATCGCTCGTTGTCGACCCGTGGGGCGAGGTCGTTGCCCAGTGCTCGGAGGGCGAGGGCTTCGCCGCGACCCTTCTCGACTTTGCGTATCAGGACCGCGTCCGGACTGCGCTTCCCTCTCTTTTGCACCGAAAGTGGTGATGCGCGTCCCATTCGTCGACCTGGCTGCGCAAGAAGCGCCTATCGCGCACGAAGTTCTCACCGAGATTGCACGGGTCGCGCGCAAGGGCCATTTCGTCTTGGGCGAGGATGTCGAGGCCTTCGAGCGGTGGCTGGCTCGAGCGTGCGCCACGACGTACGCGGTGGGGGTCGCTTCGGGCACGGATGCGATCGAGCTCACCTTACGAGCCATGGGCGTGTCGTCAGGAGATGCCGTCGTGACGCCCGCCCTCTCGTTCATCGCGGCGGCGGAGGCGATTGGCGCCGCGGGTGCGCGTCCGGTCTTCTGCGACGTCGATCCGACGACCATGAACGCGAGCGTGGCTACGGTCGACGAGTCCATTGAACGCGCGACGCGCGCCGGACTGCGTGTCCGCGCCATCGTTCCGGTGCATCTATTCGGTCGCTGTGCACCGACCGCGTCTCTCAAGGCACTGGCGGCGCAACGCGGTATCGCGCTGGTCGAAGACGCGGCGCAAGCCATCGGCGCCAGCGATGAATCGGGGATCCCGGCTGGCGGCGTCGGCGACGCGGGATGCTTTAGTTTTTTTCCGACGAAGGGTTTGGGCGCGTGGGGCGATGGAGGCGCCGTCGTCACTTCGCGGGGCGATATCGCCACGCGGATGCGCCGTCTTCGCGCCCATGGTGCCGTCGAACCCTACGTGCACGAGGAAGCGGGCCGCAACAGCCGCCTGGACGCGTTGCAAGCCGCCGTGCTGTTGACCAAGACGCAGCGACTGACGGACTGGCAACGCGCGCGCACTCGCTCCGCCGCTCGGTATCGCAGCGAGCTCGCGCGATGGCCGCTGTTGCTCCCGGACCCGCCCCATCCGCCGGCCGTCCACGCGTGGCATGCGTTCGTGATTCGGACGCCCCGGCGCGACGCTCTCGCTCGCTTTCTGCACGCAAGGGGCGTTGAAACGAGGGTGTACTATCCCGTTTCCCTCAATCGCCAGCCATGCTTCAAATGGCTTCGCGAACCTGCGCTGCCCGTCGCCGAAGAGGTCTGCCGAACGGCCCTGGCACTGCCCATCTTTGCGGCGATGTCCGATGAGCAGCAAGATTCGATCGTGGAGCACGTGGGCAGGTTCTTCACGTGAGAGACGTTTGCGGCGTCGCTGCCGATACCGCCCGAGCCGCCGGAAGCCCCTGCGCTCGACGACGAGGTGGATCCGGAGCTGTTGCGCCAAACGCTTGATTCGACCGCGCTCGACTAAGTCGTCGTGAGGTGTCCGCGTGCGATGTCGGCCCACGTCCCCGTGGGCTCGATCTCGAGGTACTTTTTCCAGTGTGGCCGCGCGCGCGCGCGGTCGCCGAGCTGCTCGAGCGCCATCGCGAGGTTGAACTGAGCGTCCGCGAAGCGCGGGTCGCCCTCGAGCGCACGTTCAAAATAGTCCGCAGCCAGCCGAGCGTCGCCGCGCTCCAGCATGACGTATCCCAGGTTGTAGTGGGCCTCGGGCTGTTGCGTATCGATCTCGATAGCACGGCGATAGAGCGCCTCGGCTCCCGTCTCGTCGCCGCGCCGGAACCGGATATTTCCCAAGTTCGTGTACGCAATGGCGAGCGACGGATCGAGACCGATCGCGCGGCGATACAGATCTTCGGCGGTGTCGTACGTCGCGGCGTCCTCGTCGAGTCGGCTCGCCTGAACGTAGAGATCGTAGGCTGTCGTCGCGCGCTCGGAGCCGATCTCCGGTCGCAGCATGCGGACGACGTCATCGCGCAGAGTTTGGACTTCGAAGTCGAGGACCATCTGTCCGGTAAGTGGCTCGAAGCTCCCGCTCGCGGACCGTACCACCACGCGGCGTCCGTCGCCGACGATGCGAAGCTGCTGGAGCGGACGCGTAACGCGAGGCAGCGCGGCGCGGAGCGCTCCAATGGCGCGGGCGACGTCGCGCAGCCGTACGTGGTGCTCGAGAAGCTCACGGGTAGCCCGCAGAGCGATGAGGTCCTGGAAGGTGTACGCGCGAAGCCGGCCGCGCTGCCCTGAAGGTGACACGATCTTCGAGCGGTCGAGCGAACGAAGCCGTGCCTCGGAAACACCCAGCAGCCTCGCCACTTCGCGAAGAGTGAATAGGTCGGTGACCGGCTCCCGACCGTCGGATGCGGGCGGTACGCTCATCGAGCCCGTACGGTCCGCTGCGTGCATGGCATCACCGATCCGTCCGCCGCCCGACCCGAAGGCCACGTGGATGACAGTTCCTCCTTTGCGTCGCCGCTTTTTTCGGCCGCCGCCGACGCCGGCGGGCCCATGGGTAGTACTAGGCATGTTTGCAGGATCGATTACGGAGCGCGACGTGAGCCGGCTCCCACTTCTATCAACGGCGCCTGGACGTCGACGTCAATCCTCACCCGCTCATCGTCAGACGAGATCCGGATCTCGCACATCAGACGACCGAGACGCGCAGGCGCGCGCACGCACGCCTCGCGGAGCGCCATTCGTAGCGCGCGCAAGCGGACATGCACGTTGCGGTCCGCAACTTCCGCAAGAATCGGTGGTTCGATGCCCCACGCTGCTGGCAAAATGACACTTGTCGAACCGTACCACACTCGCCCATGCGGCTCGGTCAAGACGCTTCCTTCGCTCAGCACGTCGGCGCCCTCGAAAAGTTCCCGCCATCTCGATTCGAACGTACGTACGTGCGTGCTGCGGCGCGCGACGAAAAGCGGCAGCTTCCCCGCCTTGGCGAGACCGGGCCGGTTCACAATCGCAATCGTCGCAGGCGGTGAGGATCGGGATCCACTTTATCGCACAAGGGTTCAGTGGCTTGGGGCGGCTCACGTGCCAGGAATAGCTCCCGAGGAGAACCTTGTGGCCGGCTCGTGAAGCGGAACGACGATCGGCTCCACGAGGACTCCGTGCGGTGTGGATTCGAGCCACATGGCCTGGGCGATGCGGCTGCCGGCGCCCGGGGCTTCCCCGACGCTGCCCACATTGACCACGCGAACGCCACCGACCGTCCGATCGAACGGGACATGACTGGCTCCGCAGACAACGACGTCGGCCGGATCGTCTCCGATGAGGGCATTGACCTCGGCGTCGGTCATGTCGTGCGTGAGGGGTTCCGCAGGATCCGTGGGCGATCCATGGACGAGAAGGAGTTCCCCGCCGTCTTCCAAAGCCAGGCGCGCGTGAGTGGGAAGTCGGCGCAAGCGCTGCAGGATCAACTCTCCGAGCGCGTCTCGGGTCGCGCGCATGCGATCAAGTCGCTCGCGCTCGTGCTCGCTTCGCGGGTGCAGCGTGGCGGGGTCGAGCATGGCTACGGCGCGGTCGGTTAGGCCTTGTACCATCACCGCACCGGCCGCGGTGAGACGCCGCCACGTCTCGAGCGGTTCGGGACCTGGAAACACGACGTCTCCCGCCACCAGGAGCTTGTGAAAGCTCCGCCGCTCCGCGGTCGCGAGTATGGCGCGAAGAGCGTCGAGGTGCCCGTGAATATCCGAAACGCAGAGGAAAAGCATCGGTAGAGCCCGAAAAGGATAGTCTCGCGCGCGCGAGGTGGCGAGCACCTCGAAGCCGCTGAGGCCGGATCAGGCTGGGGCGTGGTCGAGACCCGAGCGCAGCTCGCCCACCAGACGTTCGACCGCATCGCGTCGCTCGTCGGGCGTCCGCCCCCGTTCGATTGCACGCACGAGCGCCGTGCCGACAACGACGCCGTCCGCGTGTTCGGCGGCGTGACGCGCTTTTGCGCCTGAGTCAATTCCGAATCCGACGACGACCGGTCGCCCCGTCTGCCGGGCAATCTGCTGAGCGCGGGCTCCGGCCTCATGGGCATCGATCGCACCGCTGCCCGTGACGCCCGTCACGGAGATGTAATAAATGAAAGGCACCGGCCCCCGCGCGGCCGCATGCGCCGCCGCCGTGACGCGCTCGGCGCGGCTCGTGGGCGCGAGAAGTGGAACGAGGCCCATGCCGTTGGCCTTCGCGGCGTCGTGCAACGTCTCGCTGGCCTCGATCGGCAAATCGACCACGAGCAGCGCATCGATGCCCGCTTCGGCGGCGTCGCGTGCGGAGCGCGTCTCGCCGCGGACGAACAGCGGGTTGTAGTATCCGAAGAGCACCAGTCCGACGTGCGGATCGGTCGAGCGAATGGCGTGCGAGGCCCGCAGCGTCGCCTCGAGCCCGCCACCGACGCGAATCGCGCGCTGGCTGGCGGACGCAATGGTGGGACCGTCGGCGGTCGGGTCGCTGAAGGGCACGCCGAGCTCGATCACGTCGGCACCTGCCCGGATACAAGCCCGGGCGAGCACGATGCTCTCGTCGATGCTCGGATCTCCGACGCACAGATAAGCGATGAGGACCTTTTTCCCGCGAACGAAGACCGCATCGAGCCGGTTCACAACACGTCTCCGAGACGATCCAGCAATGTGGACAGATCCTTGTCACCACGCCCCGATACCCCGACGACGATCGACACGGGGCGTTCGCGGCTTTCGGACAGATGCCGCGCGACCTCTCCGATTCGTGCGAACGCGTGCGCCGTCTCGAGTGCGGGAAGAATGCCCTCCGTCCGCGCAACGAGCAGCACGGCCTGCAGCGCCTCCTCGTCGGTGGCCGAGAGATACCGCGCCCGTCCCGTGTCTTTCAGCCACGAGTGCTCGGGACCGACGCCGGGGTAGTCGAGGCCTGCGCTGATGGAGTGAGCCTCGAGGATCTGCCCCCCGCCATCGCAAAGTACGTAGCTCTTGGAGCCATGCAGGACACCCACGCGGCCCGCTGTGAGGGTGGCTGCGTGTCGGCCCGAGGCGATGCCTTCCCCCGCTGCCTCGACGCCGATGAGCGCGACTGTGGGGTCACCCATGAACGCACGGAACAGCCCGATGGCGTTGGATCCTCCGCCTACGCATGCAACGGCCGCGTCGGGAAGGGTGCCCTGTGCGGTCAGGAGCTGCGCTCGGGTCTCTTCGCCGATGACGCTTTGCAGCCGCGCCACGAGCTCGGGGTACGGATGAGGTCCCGCAGCGCTGCCGATGCAATAGTAGGTCGTCCGCACGTTCGTAACCCAGTCGCGCAGCGCCTCGTTCATGGCGTCCTTGAGGGTGCGAGACCCCGCTTCCACGGCGATGACCTTCGCGCCCAAAAGCCTCATGCGGCCTACGTTGGGTGCCTGCCGCTGGATGTCGTCGGTGCCCATATAGACTTCGCAGGGAATCCCAAAACGAGCGCATGCGCTTGCGGTGGCGACTCCATGCTGCCCCGCGCCTGTCTCCGCGATGACGCGTGTCTTGCCCATGGTCCTCGCAAGCAGCACCTGACCGATCGCGTTGTTGATCTTGTGCGCGCCTGTGTGGCAGAGGTCCTCGCGCTTCAGCCAAAGCCGCTCAAGGGCGCGCCCCGTTGGGTCGATGGCGCGCGCCAGCCGTTTCGCTTCGCCCAGGGGTGTGGGACGTCCCACATACGTCGTCAAGAGGTCGCGCCACTCGCGCTGGAACGCTTCTCCGCGCACGATCGTTTCGAGGCCCTGCGCGAGCTCCTCGAGCGCGACGACCAACGTCTCGGCCACGAAAGAGCCGCCAAAACGTCCGAAGTAGCCGGTGCGATGAGGATCGGGCGACGGCACGACAACTCCTCTAGCGCAAATCTAGGCCCGAGCCGTACCGCGTAACCTCGTTCGAGTCGTCGCGTCGCGGATGCGCGACAAGCGCCGCTCGTCATCGAGCGTGGTCCGGCGCTTTCGACGACCGCCCGCGGCGAGACAACGCTCGGCGTGACTGATGATGGCGCTGGCGACGTCGATTCCACTGGCGCGTTCGACGCCTTCGAGCCCCGGTGAGCTATTGATCTCTAGAATTTTCGGTCCCTCACGCGTTTCCAGCATATCCACGCCCGCGATTTCCAGGCCCATGACGCGCGTCGCGGCGACGGCAGCTCGCCGACAGCCTTCGTCGAGAATCGCTCGGACCCCCAATCCTCCGCGATGCAGGTTGGAACGAAATTCTCCTGCTTTGGCCTGACGGCGCATCGATGCGACCACGCGGCCCCCGACGACGATTGCGCGAAGGTCGCGGCCCTTGGCTTCGGCAATGTACTGCTGCAAAATGATGTCCTGGCCCATAGCCCACAGCGTTTCGAGGAGCGAGGTTACCGCTTGTGGAGTCTCGGCGATCATGGTTCCGATACCCTGAGCGCCTTGCTGGAGCTTGACGATGCAAGGTGCTCCTCCGACCAGCGCGAGCGCCTGATCGATTGAACCGGGCGTTCGAGCGCATACCGTCACGGGTACGTCGATATTGCGCTTGGTGAGCAGTTGCATGGCGCGGAGCTTGTCACGCGACCGGGCGATGGCGAGGGCCGTGTTGAGGACCGGAACCCCCATCAGGTCGAACTGGCGGACGACGGCAAGCCCGTAGCTCGTCACCGAAGCGCCGATCCGAGGCAAAACGAGATCCGCGTGAGGGGCCGGATGGTCCCCGAGATACAGGGACGGTCGCCCTCGCGAAATGACGATGCGGAACGCGAGCGGGTCGGCGACGGCCACGTCATGTCCTCGCGAGCGGGCCGCGAGGACCAGACGGCTCGTCGAGTACAACGTGGCGTTGCGGGACAACACAAGGAGGTGCATGCGTGGCGGCGCTGAGGCTACGCGGCGGCTCGCAGGATGCAACCGATCCCCTCTCCTTTGCGCACTCGTCGCCGCAATTCGCAATCCGACTCAGTGCTGCAGGGCGGCCGACGCGACGCTCACTGCGTTGGCTGGAGGCGCCGGCGAGGGATTCCAAACCCGTGGCCCAAACTCCAAGGCCAGGATGACGCTTAGCCCCACGATTCGAAGCCAGAAGTGCGCTTGGTCAGACATGGAATGCACTGAGCGGCGGAAACTTACCGTTGCACCGCTCTACCAAGCATGTGCCGTGCCGTGCGCAAGATCAAGCGACCGTGCGGAATTCGGCCTCGGTCATCTATGACGTGGCCGTCGCGATCCCAGCAGCCGACGGCTTTTCGACGATCATCCGACGCTTGTGCTCTCTGGTTCGGCGACGGTCGACGCGACTCGTGCAGGGACGAACCGAGCGAACGGCTGAAGTGGTAGCTTTGAGCCAGGGTCCAAGACGGTCGCTCGACACAGGCCCGGGAGGGCCCGCAGGGGTCCGGATGGCGCCAGGCCTGCAGCGGGCTATTTTTTCCCCGAGTCGCTCCGAACCGACTGGCGCATCAAGTCTTCAAGCGAGGCCGCGCCCGGTGCAACCTGCGCCCGTCCGGCACTTGGGGCCTTCTTGTGCAACGCGGGTACGGAGGGGCTGCGGTCCATGGGCGCGTGGGCCGGAATCGGGACTTCCAACGTAGATGCGCCGCTCGGGACAGGCGCGGGTGAGGCCGACACGCCTGCAATGGCTCCCGGCCCCTGCGACTTCGTGGACTTTGTACCCTCCTCGATGGCGTCGTCGGATGCCGTTTCGTCGGCCGGCGGCGCTGCGGCCGCGGGCGCTGGCGGCGTGGGTACGGCTTGAGTTGCGATAACGATAGGCGCTGCGGTTGGGGCACGGTGTATGCCCATCGATCGGCTGATGAGAGCCCCGCCCACGACGAGGACTGCGCCCGCTACCGCCAGCGCCCATCGCGTGGCTCCGCCGCGCCGCGTCGTTGGCTCTGGGTCGTACGGTTCCAAGAGCTCCGCCGTAGGTCCGGTCTCAGCCTTGCAAATGACGCCCGAGGACGTGATTCCATGGGCCCCTCGCACGGCGGCCGCTGCCGGGGGCACGTCAGCCGTGTCCGGCGGCAGTGATGCCTCGGAATTCGGGGGCAGATACGACCACTCGCCACTGGATCGCGCGTCGGCAACGCGCTCGGTGCGCAACGTTTCGCCCAACTTGGCGAGCTCTTTCAACTCACGTCGGATGTTCTCGCGGGTCGCCATCATTTTTCCCGGGGAGCCCGGACCTCGGCGGCCATCATGTGGGAGGATCCAATGGTTCGCCTGACACACCAACGTCTCATACGCATTTCGGTCCTACCATGTGTGCTGAATGGGCCGCGGATCGCCTGCGGGCAAGCGAAGGCAAAGAGAAGGCTACGACTGGTTGGTTTGACAAGCTAGCGGCCGCCGGTAGGACGCAAGATGCGAGCAATGCCCCACACGCCATCATTGCCCGATAGCGACGATGAACTCGGCGAACTTCCGCCGCTCGACGGCGAAATGGACGAGGCAGCCGAGCCCCAAGCGGAGCTCGATGATTTGGGCGACGACGACGGCGCGATCGAAGACAGCACCCCGGAAGGCGATCCCGCCGACCCGATTGAGCTCGATCACCTGGAGGAAGGCGAGACCAGCTGGCTCAACGAAGCATTGGACGCGACCGATGTGGATCTCGGTGCTGCCGACCTGATGGATCTGGACGACGAACGCATTGCGGGCGAGCACGACGGGGAGGACGTCGATGTCGGTGACGAGGCAGCGCTCAGCGATCAGGGGGAGTCTGGCGGCCTCGATGCGGGGGACGAAGGCCCCTTGGACCTCGACGAAGAGCTTCGTGATTCCGATCTGCCCGCGATGGACGCGGACGAGGACGAGTCCATCGACTCCCGTTTGCTCGAAGAGCAGCTGACCGCAGACGAGTCGCTGCCGTGGGCCGCGGAGCCATGGGATCGAGTCGGCGCGCCGTTGGGTCTTGTTGCGGCCACCGCCGTGGCGTGCGTATCACGAGGGGCACTTGTCGCCGCGCGCGCCGAAACCAACCAACTGCAACTATTCCGAGTCGATCTGGAAGGAGCTCGCGATGCTCTCCGGCTCGAAGGGCTTCAGGTTTCCGAGGTGGTCGCCCTTGCCGCGGACGCGCGGACGGTAGCAGCCGTGTTGCCCGAGGCGGGCCTTGTTGTCTCGCGGGACGGCGGCGAGCGATTCGAGGCGCCGGTAGGCGGCGTAGGCGTCGCCGACGTCCGTCTCGTGTCGGGGGTTGTCTGGCTTCGCACACGATCGGGCGACCTTCTGGTTTCGAAGCGCGCCGACCGAGACTTCGTCCGGTGTCCCGCGCCGGGCACGGTTGCGGCGATCGCGAGTCACGACGCTTCCGGAATCGTCGCCCTGGTCGTCGACTCGGTCGGACGGCCGATTGCGCTCGGTCGTGGGGGACTCGATGGTTTGCTCGCTTGGGAGTCGATTTCGGTTCCGGAGGCGTCGAAGCCGATGGTGCTCGCCGCCCGCGCCGCGCACGTCGCATACTCCGGGCGCTCCGGCGTCGTGCGCCGCGGGACCCACGGATGGCGATCGTTCACGTGGGATGGATCCGTAACGGCCCTTGCGTTTGTGGACGACGAAGGCACGTTGTTGGCCGCGACCTATTCCGATGCCGACGACACGACCGGACTTGTGCGGATCGACGTGAAAGGGGGTGTCGCGATCGTGGCTCGAATTGGGGCCACGCAGAACCTCCGAGAACCGTCCGACCCGGCCGACGGCCGCGCACTTGCGCTCGCGTGCGATGATTCCCGTGGTGTGGTCTGGGTGGCCGGCGGGTTTGGCCTTGCCGCTTTTGCGATCCGGCCGCGGTGAGCCTTCGTGCGGTCCTCGTGACACGTTGGGACCGCCCCCTGCCAGGGCATCGAATCGACGCCTCTATGGCGCCCGCCGTGCAATCCGGGCAAGGGCCCGCCGTGTCGGATCCGAGTCCGCCGGGCAAGCGGCGGGATCCGCGCCATCGACCAGAATGACGAGCGATCGGACCATCCGGCGCGCCTCGTCGATCGCAGCAGCGTCTCCTTCTCGGGTGGCCGCCGCGAGTAGCCGCCGCCACGCAGCAAGCTGCGCGGGAGTGCGCCCGTCGACGCCGAACCAAGCGGCCAACTCGCGCGTTGCGTTGGAGTCGAGCCGAGCGTTCGAATAGGCCTCGAGATCCATCTCGGCACCGGCGTGCTCACCGAGAGCCCATCGCGCGCGCGCGCGTCCGACGAGAGCTCGATGAAGGAGCGGGTCTCGTTCGAGAGCAGCCGTGAAGACGCGTTCGGCCTCCGCCGGCTCGCCGAGTCTGAAGCGAAGCTCTCCGAGGCCTGTCCAAGCGGCGCCGTTCGTCGAATCCATCTCGATCGCCTCGGTGTAGCGGCGTAAGGCGATGTCTTCTTCGTGCGCGGCTTCGTGTGCACGCGCTTGAAGCACGAGCTCTTCGGAAGATGCCGCGCCAGCCGCCGCACGTGCGGCCCCGCAGGCGCCGACGAACGCGACCCATACCGGGCCCTTCGGCCAGCGCACCATCGGACGCGATCAGCCGACGCTCTGTGCCTCTTCGATCGCCTCGCTGCGGCGTGGGCGCCGCGAGGTATCGAGAATGGCCTTGCGAACGCGCACGGCATCGGGAGTCACTTCGACGAGCTCGTCGGCATCGATCCATTCCATGGCGGTCTCAATCGTCAGGACGCGCGGAGGCGCGAGCAGGACGTTCTCGTCCTTGCCGTGGTTGCGCACATTCGACAGCTTCTTTTCCTTGATGACGTTCACGTCCGTATCGTTCGGCCGGTTGTGCTGACCCACGATCATGCCCTGGTACACCTCGACTCCGGGGGTGACAAAGAAGGAGCCGCGCGGTTGCAAATGGTGCAGCGCGTACGGAGTAGCCACCCCCCCGCGGTCAGCGACAATCGCGCCGGTGACGCGTTTCACCATCGCACCGCCCCACGGCTCCCAACCGTCGAACGTCGAGTTGAGAAGAGCCGTACCCCTGGTTGCCGTCAGGATCTCGCCGCGAAATCCGATCATGCCCCGGCTGGGCACGCGGTACTCGAGCCGCGCGCGTCCGTATCCCGGGTTCGACATCTTGGCCATCCGTCCCCGTCGCTCGCCGAGCCGCTCGGTTACAATCCCGATGAAGTTCTCGGGAACGTCCACGACAACCGACTCCATGGGCTCGCAGAGCATTCCGTCGACCACCTGCGTCACGACCTCGGGATTGCCGAGCTGAAGCTCGTAGCCTTCGCGACGCATCGTTTCGACGAGGATCGCGAGCTGCAGCTCGCCCCTGCCCAATACGACGAACGTATCGGCTGACTCCGTCTCGCTCACGCGAATCGCCAGATTCTTCTTCGTCTCGTGCAGAAGGCGCTCGCGCAGGTGCCGGCTGGTCAGAAACTTGGTCTGCTTGCTCTTTCCGGCGAAAGGTGAGGTGTTGACGCCCAGCCGCATCTTGATGGTCGGCTGCTCAACATGGATCCTCGCGAGCGCCCGACCTTCCCATCCCGGAGTCAAGTCCACGATCGAATCGCCGACGTCGACATCTTCGATTCCGGCGATCGCGACGATCTCTCCGGAAGCGGCCTCCAAGGCGGGCGCGCGTTTGAGGCCCTCGAACGTCGACAAGACCTTGACGGTCGACTTGAGCGTTCGGCCGTCTTTGATCACTCCCACGAGCTGGTTGGCTCGCACGAAGCCCGAGACGATTCTACCGATGGCCAGACGGCCGATGTAATCGTCGTGGTCGACGTTGCTCACGAGGATCTGCAGCGGCCCGTCGGGGTCGCCCGGTGCGGGCGGCACGTTGGCAAGGATGGCGTCGAACAGTGGCGCGAGCGTGGTCGATGGATCATCGAGCGTGCGTTTCGCGACACCGTCCCGCCCGATCGCGTAGAGAATGGGAAACTCGAGTTGGACCTCGGAAGCGTCGAGATCGCAAAACAAGTCGAAGACCTCTTCGTGAACCTGCTCCGGGCGCGCATCGGATCGATCAATCTTGTTGATGACCACGATGACGGGAAAACCGAGTTCCAAGCACTTGCGGAGCACGAACCGAGTCTGTGGCAGTGGCCCCTCGGCAGCATCCACGAGAAGAATTGCGCCGTCTGCCATGAGAAGCGTGCGTTCGACCTCACCGCCGAAGTCGGCGTGGCCCGGCGTATCGATGACATTGATCTTCGTGACCGATCCGTCGGGTGACTTCCATCGAACGCTCGTGTTTTTGGCAAGGATGGTGATGCCCCGCTCGCGCTCCAGATCGTTGGAGTCCATCACGCGCTCCTGCACGACTTCATTGACGCGGAATGTGCCGGCCTGCCAAAGCATCTGGTCGACGAGCGTGGTTTTGCCGTGGTCGACGTGGGCCACGATGGCGACGTTGCGCAGGGGGTGCGGGCGCGGAATGCTCATGAGGGCAGCGTCAGGTAGCGTCCCGCCTGGTGTTTCGCAAGCCACTCAGCCTGGCCGTCCAGCGGTCAGGCGTTCAACCCGAGGCGGAATCGCGCTTGCGCAAACGAATCGCCCACCGCGAAGGCAACGAGGTCTCGCGCCTCGAGCGTGCGTGACACCCAGGTGCCGCGCTCGCGACTTTCTCTCGGCGCGCCCTCGGCGAGACCACCGACGAGAGCGATCGCATCGAAGGCCGCGCTCGGGTCGCCAACTGCGAGCAGGGCGACCCGATTCGACCAGGCCACCGCTGCCAATCCCAAGGCACCCGGATGGTCGTCGACGGCGGCCGTGGCCTCCAGGGCAAGGATTCCGACATCCGCCGCCGCATGGCGCGGCAGCGCGGCTTGAATCAGGGCCGTGGTCGCGCTCATGGCGGGTGTGGGTCGCACATGCGGCTCCCACGTCGGATTGATCGCCTTGAGCCACGCCGGAAGCAGCACGCCGAGCTCCGCTGCGCTTGACCGTGCCAGAGCCGACGCCTTCGCTCGGAGGAGTTTGATGGCGCGAAGCGCTAGAAATGCGCCTACTCGTTCGTTTCCCGTCAGGGCTTCACCGAGGACGATCGCGGGAGACGGTCCGATGGGGATGCACACGGCGCCCAACTTCGGCGAGGACAGGACCTGCAGACCGCCGAGGCCGGCAGCGGCGGCCGCGCGAAGCGACAGCCTGGCCAGCGGCGCGTCTGGAGCGAGCGGCGATGCTCTCAGCTGGCGCAGGTCCACTGGAGCGGCCGCATCGAGCGCGTCGCCCGTCTTGGCGAGCAGCGAACGGATCGCCGGCGTGAGCACGTCGGGTGCGAACGAGTCGTCGAACTGCGCGTCAAGCGCCCGCTCGCCCCCGCCCTTGATGTCCGCGGGATGGCCTTCGATGGCGGCGGCGATTGAGAGGACCGCCCGCGCGGAATGCGGTTGTACTCGTAGTTCGAAGACGGCGGCGACGATCTCGAACAGATCGCGCTCGACACGACCCGACAGGAGGGCGCGCCGCGCATCGGCTGCGGCGCGGTCGAGCAGAATGTGGACTGCGGGAGTCTGTTGGTGCCGCACGTAGAACTCGGCCAAAGCGCGAAGCAGCACGACGTCTTGCGGCGCATCGCGTCGCGCCATTTCGAGTGTCTTCTCGGCCCGCCGCAGATCGTGGGCCGAGCGCTCGTGAATCGCCGCGAGTTCAAGCACTCGATCGCGCTTGTCCGCCGCAGACGTCGCTCGTAGGACCAGATCCTGCTGCACCTCGATAGCCCGCGCGGGATCGTTTTGCCGTTTATGGACTTCGACGAGCTTTCGGGCGGTCTCCACGTCGTCTGGCGCACGCTTGAGCACCTCCTTCAGAGCGACCTCGGCGCGCGACAAGTTGACGAGTCGATGCGAATACAAATCGCCCAGTCGCTCGTAGACGGCCCGCTGCTCTTGCGGCGACGCGAGCAGACGGGTCAGTCGGACGAGGGCTTGCTCCGCGGCTTCCCAGTCGCCGTGCAACGTGCAGATGTCCGCGAAAGCTGACAGGGCTCCCGGGTCGTCGGGGCGCTCCTGCAAGGCCGCCTCGAACGCACGCCGCGCCCCTGCAATCTCTCCGACTTCCAGAAGGACGCGACCTCGGCGCACCTCGAGAGCGAGGCGCTCTTCGGGATCCGTGACCTGCTCGAGCCTCCGCTGAAGCAACTCCCCGAGCTCGGTGTGCATTCCGCGCGCCGTGTACAGGACAGCCAGTCGATCGAAAACATCGGCGTGAGCGAGGTCGATGGCCCCCGCCGTTTCGAGGGCATGCATGGCGCGTTGCCCGTCGGCTGCGTGGTCCATCCAGAGTCTCCCCGCATCGTACCAGGCCATGAGCTGGTGCTCTGGCACCGCGCTGCAGCGTGCAAGAGCCTCCGTGGCTTCCGCGGCGCCGCGAACGTCGCCCGCCCCGTTGCGCAGTTGGGCGACCAGGTTCCACGCCAGGATATCTCCGGGATCCTGCGCGCTCGCGCGCTCGACGAGCGAGCGAGCTTCGTCCAAGCGGTCGAGGCGAATGGCTGCCTCTCCGGCACGCACGAGCAACGCTGCGATCTCGAAAGGTCTCGACGCCCGGGCCACGACGTGTTTCGTGGCTTCCAGGAACGCGACGTCGTCACCTTGGGCCCGTGCGAGTGCCAGTTGCACGCGAAGTGCCCACAGAGACGGCCCGCTCTCGGAGGCAGCGAGGTCGATCATTTCGCGCGCGGATGCGATGCCGTCGATGTCTGCGCGCAGCCGCAGTCGCGCAGCGACCTCCGCGTGCGCCGTGCATTCGCCGGCGCCATCGCCCCGCAACGCCCTCGCTATCGAGGCGGCGACGGGCTCGATCTCCTCAGCGCGTCCCTCGCCTATCAGATGCTGCTCGACATGCCGGAGGCTGAGTGGGTACTCCGGAAAGATCTCCAAAACGGAACGGTGCCATAGCAGCGCGCTCGCCGAATCGTGCCGTGCCGTTGCATCGAGGACAGCAAGCCGTTCGTACGCCTCGCGACGCGACCGACCATCCGGAGCGTCCTTGGCCTCCGTAAGAAGCGCGTCCGCAAGGAGCGCGACGCGCCCGGTGCGCAGCTCGGCGCGTTCCCGTGCCACACGACCTAACGAGCAGTGGCCCTCTGCAGCCACCGTTGCGCATCGAAGTGCGGCATCGTCCTCACCGCGTCGCTCGAACTCGTGAGCCGCTTCGATGGAAAGCAACACGCGCACGTCTCCAGTCGTGTGGGCTGCGCGCTCCTCGCGCCACGGAGCGGAATCTTCCGGCGGATCCGTCGCCATTCGCTCGAACAGATCGCGCAACGCGGCGTCGCCGCGCCGCACGAGGTGAGCGGTCCGCAAACGTTCCTCCGCGAGCTCCGGATCGCGATCCGCGATCAGAAGGGCCTCGCGCACCGACTCGAGCGCACCTTCGATCGGATCGTCACTGCTCGATCGCCGTTCACGTATCCAGCGCAGGACCTCGTCCGCGTCCCCGGCGCGCCGTGCAATCCGCTCCGCCAAAAAAGGCGCAATCGGAAGGGTCGGTGCGGCACGATAGGCGAGCTCGAGCAAGTGGGCGAGCGTTGGATCCGGAAGCGAGTCGCCGCTTCGGGCGACCGCTTCGATGCGGGCGAGCGCCGACCGCAGGCCATCGCCGAGTTCATCGGCGAGCGTGTTCAACTCCGACGCCTGGTCCAGCGCCTCGATGGAGGCCAACGCGCGAAAGGCGGCCTCGCACGTGGGGTCTGCGGCGCGGGCCGACTTGAACGCCTCGGCGGCTCGTTCGCGCGCGCCGGCACGCTCGGCGAGGAGCGCAGCGGCGAGATGGCCGATGGCACCCGAGTCCGCTGCGAACCTCGCCGACCCCCACGACTCGACGAAGCGACTGATGTCGATGGCTCGACCGGTGCGCGCCCAAAGCTCGAGAGCAATGCCACGCGCAGTAGGACCGTCGTCGGGCAGAGCGGAGCACACCGTCTCGATCTCGGCGTTCGAGGCACCGGCGGCGAGCCGGCGTCCGAGCTCGACTTCGACCCGCGATTGGGATGAACCGGCGGTGCGGCCGTAGCGTGCGGGATCGACCGGGGCGACCGCCGAAGCGGCAGAGACCAACGGGTGCATGCCCGGTGTTGACGCCGCCGCATCGAAACGCGCGTCGCTGGCCGGCAGCGGCGCATGCGCGAGAGTCGCCAGAACGACTCGGTCCACCGACGTGAGAGGGGATGCGTTCAACACCGCGCCCAGCAGCAGATCCCGGTCTCCGAGTTCGAGAGCACGAGCGACGTAGGGCGCGTGCGCTGCGGCGTCCCCGCCTTCGACAAGTTCGCCGAGCAAGCGAACTGCGAGGCGCCTGGTCGCGCTCGTCGTAGAGGCCAGTGCGGCCGCGAGCCAACGGGCCCCGGAAGCAAGCTCGGGGACGCGCACGAGCTCCGCGACGGTCGACGCCGCGGTGGCAAGGTCGCCTTGGCCGATCGCGTGTCGTGCGCGGAGTACGCTATCGATCGCAGACGGCTCGAGGTCTCGGGACTGCCGCGTGTCGATTCCGCGCAGACGCAGGCATTGGGCGATGGCGTTTGCGAGCGGGGCAAGTTCCGCCAAGTCCTGCAATAAAACCGCCGCGCTCGGGTTGTCATGGTGGGCCAGAGCGCTCGCCGCACGAAGCACCGCAGCACGGACGTCGTCGCCCTGGTTCCCGGCGGCCTGTTCGAGGCGCGCGTTCGCGCCTTCGTGGTCTCCACGCGCTCGAACGGCCTCGGCGGCGAGGAGCGCCGAATGCAAGCGCGGTGGGCCGGGTGGGGCGTTCGACATCTCTCCATCGAGCGAGTCGAGGTAGTCATCCGGATCGGGCGGCCAGGGCATGAGAGCGCGCGCTTGACGGTGCGCGAGGGCGACGGAGGGCGCCAACTCCCGGGCCTCGGCGGCGAGCGCTTGGGCCCGCCCCCGATCGCCCAGCGTCGCAAGCAGTTCGCTGCACACGAGCAGACCTCGTGCGCAGTCGATCCTGTCGTCGAACGCGCGGGCCTCCTCCTCGAGCCAGGCCGCTCTGTCTTCGTACGACTTCCGAGCGTCGCCCTCCAGCCAGGCATCGCCGGGACGCTCGTCCGGCCACAGGGCTGCCGCACGCTCGCCGACGGTCGACACGATGGGCTTGCCTGGCGTCCCAGCAAGGTGCGCCGGCGTCCCAGTAAGGTGCAGGGAAGGGCCCGGGAGGGTGGTCCGGCGAGCGATCGTGCTCCCCTCGCTCGAGTCGGAGGACGGGCTCAAAACCTCCGCCGCCAGCGGAGCTGTTCGTGGGCCCTCGACCGTGGAGCCGGAAGGCGGTTCGGTCGCCACCTCGTGCGTCGAAGGCTCGATGAGGCCCTCCGCGAATGGGTCGAACATCGCACCGTCCGGGACGCCTTCCGAGGCGTCGATCCGGCGAGCCCGACGCAAGGGCTCGAGTGGCGAATGCTCGTCGCGCGATGGGACCGATTGGGCGCTCGTGACGACGTCTGGGGGATCGCTCTGCGCTCGATCTCCACTCGATTTCGAGTGCGGGGCTTCGCCGAGCGGGTCGCGCGCGAACATCTGGCCGAGCCCCCCGTGCGACGAGGTCGCTCCGCCGGGCCGATAGCGTCGCAGCAATTCCTCGGGGACGACCGCGATGATCGTCGCGCCCCCATCGTCCTCGTCGGGGTCCATGGCGAGCGGCTCGACCGACAGCGGTAGCGACACGGCCGTCGCGTGCGCCGTCGCCGGCGCGGTTGGAGGTCGATACAGGGGACGCGGCGGCGGACTGCCTGCGAGCGCTGCAGGCTTGTCGGTCACGATGTCACGGGCAACCTCCGGCGCGAACGACTTCTCCTCCCACTCTGCCAGAGCCTCGTCCCAGTCGAAATCTTCAATCTCGTCGGCCTTCTTGTCGTCGGTCATGCGGTTTCCTCGAGTCCGAGCGAGCGCCGCACGTCCACGTAAGTCTGCGAGAGTACGAACCGAAGGAGCTCTTCCGCGCGCGCGTTGCCCGGTGCGCTTCGTCCAAGCCGATCCATCGGGACTCCGAGGACGTCCATGAGAATCACGACGGGGTCGCCGCTCGCGACGGCTGCGATGCGGTCTTGCGAGGCGAGAGCACGGCGGCTCCACGCGCGCGCGTCCGCATGGGTGGCGACGAGCGCACCGCATAGGCTGGGCAAGAGTTTGCGCGTCCTCCGAGAAATGGCCTTTCCGAGCAGCTTCTCGAACTCCGCAAGCACGGCGTACGGCGGGTGGTCGACGGGGAGGTTCGCGATCTTGCACGCCGCCACGACGATGGCGGCGATCGCTACGTCGTCGCGGCAGCGCACGATCGTGGTGCCACGCACGATGGCGAGGATCTCGCGGGCCACCCGAGCCCGAGCGAGAGGCGAAAGCGGCGAGTTCACGTCGGGGCCCACGACTATGGCCGGGGGCACACCGGGAATGCCCTGGATGCCCAGGGGATCCTTTCCGCCGACGTAAAGATCGAATTGTTCGATCCCGAACGCGCCGGCCCACGCCGCGATCTCGTTTCGCAAGGATAGGCCGCTGCGCGGATCGACCTTATCCCGCCGGCCCACCCCGCACATGTGTCCGTTCGGTCCGAGGGCCTCGGCGATTGTCGGGCCCAACATAACGAAGAGTTCGGCGACGGGGCCCTCGTCTCCCGGCGCGAGAAGGGACCGCATCATCGCATCCGGGATCCTGACGTGCGGAATGCGTGGCTTGCTCTGTGCAAGCTGGGCGAAAATCGGGTCGGCTTCGGCACGGCTCTCGCCGAGCGCGGACAGCGCCCCGAGGGCCGATTGACGGAGCGCGCTGTCGTCGAGAGCGCGAGCCACGTCGGCCAAACGGCGCACGACCGCGGTGTCGATCGTGTGCGATTGCAGGTTCGTGACCAGTGCGATGCGCGCCGCATCCAACAGTGCGCGCTTCCCGTCGGGCGGAGGGTCCAAACGCAGGAGCAAATCGATCGCCTCGCCGTCATCCGGTGCCTCGGCGAGAAGTGTCGCGACCGCGACAGCGGCGCGTTGGATGTCGCCGAGGCGGTCGCGGTCGATCGCAATGGAAAGACGAGCGGCTTCGATGCGTCCTGCACGATCCGAGCGTTCCTTCATTAACTCTTCGAGCGTCGCCGTTGCGACTTGCCATGCTCCGGTGCGGGCTGCGACGCGCGCGAGTCGCTCGCGAACGGGGGCGGTCGACAGCTTGGCCCTGCGGACCGTGAGCAGCACGTCGAGCGCTGCGTCCACACGGTCCAGCTTGTTTTCATAAAGGTCCGCAGCGGCGACCGCGGCGGTTACGCGGTTCTTCGCGGGCGCACCGTCGAGGGCGGCCAGTCGCGCCAATGCGGACGCGGCATCTTCGAACTGTCCTCTCCGAATATTGATCTCTCCGAGGAGCGCGAGCGCACCCACATGATCCGGTTCGAGAATGGTCACCCGTTCGAGCGCCTTGAGCGCACCGTCGAAGTCGCCATTTTCGCGCAAGACGCGGGCCTGTTCCCAGGAGAGCTTTTGAAGCTCGTCGGGATCGTCGGTGACGTTCACTCGCCGCGAGATGATGGTGAGCAGCGTGGCGTTGTCCTTGCGGGCACGTGCCCGCCGGAAGAGCTTGTCGAACGCAACCGGTCGAGTGGGGTCGCGTTCAAAGCTCGCAGCCAGGGCCCGATCGGCGTTTGTGTCGTCGCCGAGGTCGATGAAGGTGAGCGCCGCCGCCTCCCAAAACGCGGCCCCTCGACGCGCGTCACGGCAGCGCGCCCCGAGTTCGGCCGAGGCCCGCGCACGCAATGCGAGGTCACCCGAGCTTTCGGCGCACGCCCGAAGCCCGTCCCAGGCAGCGAGATCGTGCGGCCTCTCGGCCAACACGCGTTCGAAAGCCTCACGCGCGCTGACTGCGTCCGAGGACGCAAGCCTCGACCATGCGGCGAGTGCGATGGCATCGAGCTCGGCTTCAGCGCCCAGCGCCCCATCGAGGTCCTCGAGGGCTGCCGCTCGGCGGCGTGGATCGCAGCCCGGAGGAGCGAGCTCGAGATTCGCGAGACGCACGGATGCGGATCGCCCCGCGACGAAAGCGGCAGGCGTACTCAGATCGACATGAGTTTGCAGGAGCGCCGCACTGGCGAGCATCGATTCGCGTGCATCCCCCGACATGGACTGCGCGACCGCAATCCGAGCTTGGACCTCTTCACGAGAGTCGCCGAGCGAAACGGCGGCACCCAACCAGTCGAGCGCGGCAGGCAGGCCGCCTCCGGCCTCGAACCAGCCGCGAGCGGCCTGCGCGATGGCCTCGGGATCGTCGCTCCGTCGCGCGACGACCGTGCGCTCAGCGGCGGCGAGCAGAAGCCCTCCGGGGCCGCTCGAGGCAATCCGCGCGAGCGCGTCGACTTCGTCTGCCACAACGGCGGCGGTCGACACGGTGAGCCGCCCGATGGCGGCTGCAAGGCTCAACGGGGCCGGCGCAGCGTCGAGAAATGCGAGAGCGGCGGAGGCCACGTCGGCCTCGCCGGACGCTACCGCCGTGGCGAATCGCTCGAGTGCGAGAACACGGGGGTCGCCGCCCACCTCCTCCGCTCGGCGGATAGCCAAACGGCGGGCGTCGAGCGATTCCGGATCCACGCCCCAGATCGCCCAGCCGATAGCGGTCTTGCTGGCCTCGGGAGCGTCGCCCATGGCCGCCTCAAGTTCGTCCATGGCTCGCTTGCGTTGGCCGGCGCGCCAGTGCTCGAATGCGGCCTCGATGTGGAAGGCCGCACCGAGCTCACGATCCGTGACGGCTCCCGCCGCCCTTGAGGCGACGCTCGCCGCGGCGCTCAGGTCTCCCGCGGACCGGTCGAGATCCCCGAGGTAGGTCGCGAGGATCGCGTCCTCTGGATATCGCTCCACCAGGCGGCGCAATCCATCGCGTGCGGTCGCCAGGTCACCGATCGCATGCGCCCGCATGGCGGCAACGACGCGGAGAGTACGCGACCTGTCGAAGTCGCCTTCGTCGATGGCCGCCAACGATGCGATCGCCGACCGTGCACGCGCGTCGGGGTCGTCGCGTCCCGGAGAGGCGGCACGGGACGGGGCAGGGAACGCTTCGAGAATCCACGCCAACCACGCACCGCCCGGAATCTCGACGAGCTCGACCATGGCCCGGGCGACGGCCGCCGCGTCGCCGCGTGCAGAGCGGATTCGGATGAGCTCCGTGCACAGCGAAATCGACTCTTTGTCGGGCTGTTCCGACGCCAGCAGTCGCTTGGTCGCCTCTTCGTACCACGCGGTGTCACCGGCGATACCGGCGAGGAGCCTTGCCACGCGTGCGATCACTACGGCGTTCGCGCCGAACATCGCCGCTTGGGTCAGCGCGGCCCTCGCAGCGGCCACGTCGCCGGCTCGAACTGCCCACACGAAGGCCGCAAGGATGAAGGCGCGAACGCGCGCGCTGTCGGTGGCCAATTGGTCGGCGAACTCTTCGAGCTGTGACGAGAACGCGGACGGCTGATTCCCGTCCGCCAGCATGTCGAGCTGCAGGGCGCGTGCAGGCAGACATCCCGGATCCGACACGAGCGCTCGAGACAACGCCTCGATAGCCTCCTGCGCATGGCCTCGCGTCGACGCCCATTCGGCCACGCGCAACGCCAGTGCGGCGGCCGTGGGTCCGTCCGTCTCGGTCTCCAAGCGATGTGCCGCGAGATCGGCCGCAAGCTCGGTGTTCCCGGTCTGCTCGGCGAGCCGAATCCTTGCCTGCGCGACGACCATCTGCGCCAAGCGCTTGTCGTCGCCTTGCATCCGATCGACGGCGAGCAGGGCGCGATCGAGCGCGGCCGCGCCCGCGTCAAGCTGCCTAGCCGTTCGGCGCATTTCGGCCGACCGCAACCACGCATCGGCCGCGCGCCCCGGCTCCCTCGCCCATCGCGGGACGCCCAAATCGTCTCCGCGGTCGCCATCGTGGATGGCCGAGTCGATCAGATCCGCGAGGGCTTCGAGGCTCGTGGCTTGGAGGTCGGCGCGTGCCGGCGCCCGCATCGTGTCTGCGCTGCCCGGGGGGACGCGGGAGACCTCCTCGAGAGCAAGCGTCGCCGCCCACGTCCCGCCCGCTTCGAGACCTCGTGCCTCTTTAAGCAGCAGAAGAGCGGCTTCCGTTTGCCCGGATTGGGACGCCATGCGCGCGCGATCGATGAGCAACAGGGCTCGCCAGGTCGGATTGGAAGCGAAGCGCGTCCTTTCCGCGAGGGCTTGCTCGCGGATCGCCGAGTCGTCCGAACGTCCGGCGAGAAGCTCGAGCTCGAGCCATGCCCGGGCTTGCTCTGCGGCTGGCGCCTCACCGATCGCCGCCGCCTGCCGTGCGCTGGTGGTGGCCGTGGTGATGTCGCCCGCGACATCGGCCATGTATGCAGCCTGCATCAGGAGTGCGCGTACCCGTTCCTCCGGGGTTGCGGCCGCTCCGAGTAGCGACTCGAAAAAACGCGCCCCGAGCCCCTTCAGTCCGGATCGCTTGTCGAGCAGTCGTGCAATTCCTTCGAGCGACTCGCGGAAGCTGGGCTCCACCTCGTAAGCGGCGAGATAGTCTCGGGCGGCCGCCGCGTCGTCACCGTCGCATTCTTCGAGCTCCGCGACCTCTGCGAGCAGGCGTGCTCGGCGGGCCGCATCCCCGGTCGCGTCAATCTCCGCGCGCAAGCGCCGAAGCGTCTCGTCAGACGGGCTAAGCGGCTGGCTGGGCTGGGTCGGCGTCGAAGCCGCCGTGGGTGGGCTGATCGTGGGCGAGTGGGACATGCGCGGGGCCGGCGCGAACGATCGTCGCTCAAGCTTATCTCACTCCCCGTTCAGGGCGCAGACGAAATACAGCGTGCGGCCCTCGGTCGTCCGAGGGCGACGCCCCGGGACACCCGACGTCGCGAAGGCCGCAACAAATCGGCTTGGCATCGGGCGGATGCGTCCGCTCGTCAAAGGATCTGGGCGAGCTTTTCGTGGACTTTCGATTCGACGGTGCCCTTGAGCATTCGCATCAGCAAAGGGAGATCGATCTGCACGCGCACTTCGGTGTCGCTCACCTCGACGCTGCCTTTCGTTCCCTTGGCGGTTCCTCGAGCGGCTTCGAAGAGGATCCGATCCCCGTCCCAGTGCCAATCGAGGTCCATCTTCTGCTTCATCGAGACCGCGAGATCTTCGGCGCGCTTCCTCGCCTCGTCCTTGGGAAGGGTGTGAGTTCGACGAACGTCGATCGTGGCCATTGGCGGTTCCTCTTATTCGAGCCTTTTGACGATCCAGTATCCGCGCGGCGTATCGATGGGCCCACCCACGCGGTCGACCGGCAGAGTGAATAGTACGTATTCCGGTGCCGGCTCGAGGATGGCCGTCCTCACGGTGCCGACGTCGTCGGACGACCCGGGGTCTCCCTGCTGGACGGCCGCATGGAAATCGTGTTGCGCCGTAACGACGAGTTTTGCCGCGAGCTCCTTGGCCTCGGCACGCGACCGGGGCGCCGGCCGTCCTCCGGTTGCGCTCGGTTGCGCCCCCGTGTACGAGACGAGCACGATCCCGAACCGCACCTGGCGCGGCGCATCCATCGGCAGCGGTGGGACGGAGGCTCCTTCCGGCAGCGCCGGTTCGAATCCGCCATCGATTTGCGGCTCTAGCCTCGCGAAATCGCTCGGCAACCGTCCGCTCGCCTCCCCGCCCGTGCCGCCCGCGTCGCGTTGCAGCGATCGGGGGGCGCTGCTGTCGTCCGATCCCCCGTCCGGCGAACCGTCGTGCGCGACGGTTCTCGGTCGGTGAAAGTCGCGTGCCACGATCCATAGAGCGAGCGCGACGACCGCGAGACCAACCAGCCGAGTGACCCAACGCTGCATAGCGGCGACGCTACCTCGACGCGCGCGGCGCGTTGCGCGCGTCGCCCGATCGGTCGTCGTCCTCGGGCGGCAGTTCGTCGTCCGCGGGCGGGGCTGGCGGCCCGAACTCCTCGTACGGCCGCTGCGTCGCAGGAGGTGGATCCCCATAGAGCTCCAGCTCCACCGCCAGCCAATTCTCGCGCGCGATGAGCGCATCGCGCTCGCCGCGCGCGTCGAGGGCCGGCGCGTCGGCGCCCTTCGTTTCCGGTCCGGCCATCGGAACAGCCTCGAGCCGGGCAAGCTGCAGCTCGACCCCCGCCAGCTCCCTTCGAACCAGCACAGGATCGATTTGTGCGCGTTCCGTGTAGTCGTCGGTCAATAGGACGAGCTTTTCCGGACCCGCCTCGGCGAATCCGGGGCCGACGGCGCACCGCTTCGTCTCGATGCCTTGACGGTACGTCACGATCCCCGTGCGCAACGCGGCGAGAAGGGGCAGGTGGCCCGGCAACACGCCGAATTCACCATGGACGCTCGGCGCGGTGACTTCGTCGACCGCAGCCGCAAATGCGCGGCCCCGCGGGGTGACGATTTCAAGCTGGATCTTGTCCGCCATCGTTTTCGTCGCCGGCGGCGCCGTCAGGCCTTGCCTGTGAGCTTCTGTGCCTTCTCCCGAGCCTCCGCGATGTTGCCGACCATGTAGAAGGCCTGTTCCGGCAAAGCGTCGAGCTTGCCGAGGACGATCTCCTCGAAGCCGGAGATCGTCTCTGCCAGGGGCACGTACTTGCCCGGGGTGCCGGTGAACTGCGACGCCACGAAAAACGGTTGGGACAAAAATCGCTGAATCTTCCGCGCGCGGCTGACCGTGAGCTTGTCCTCCTCGCTCAGCTCGTCCATGCCCAAAATCGCGATGATGTCCTGCAGGTCCTTGTACTTTTGAAGCAGCGCCTGCACTTGACGCGCGACTCCATAATGATGGTCGCCGATGACCCCGGGATCGAGCAGCGTCGAGGTCGAGTCCAGGGGGTCGACCGCAGGGTAGATGCCAATCTCCGTCAATGCGCGGTTCAGCACAGTGGTCGCATCAAGGTGAGCGAACGTGGTAGCCGGCGCGGGGTCCGTGAGGTCGTCGGCGGGAACGTAGATCGCCTGAACGCTGGTGATCGAACCCTTGTTGGTCGATGTGATGCGCTCTTGCAAGGCACCCATCTCGGTCGACAGCGTTGGTTGGTATCCCACAGCGCTCGGGATGCGGCCGAGCAGCGCAGAGACCTCAGAACCGGCTTGCGTGAATCGGAAAATGTTGTCGACGAAAAGCAAAACATCCTGCTTCTCTTCGTCGCGAAAGTATTCCGCGACGGTGAGCGCGCTCAATGCCACACGGGCGCGCGCGCCGGGCGGTTCGTTCATCTGACCGTAGATGAGCGCCGTCTTGCTGATGACCGGCTCGCCGGTCTGCAGCTTCGTTTCGGTCATCTCGATGTAGAGATCGTTGCCTTCACGCGTCCGCTCCCCCACCCCGGCAAAGCAGCTGACTCCACCATGGGCCTTGGCCACGTTGTTGATGAGCTCCTGAATCAGGACGGTCTTGCCGACGCCGGCACCGCCGAAGAGGCCGATCTTGCCGCCTTTTCGATACGGGGCGAGTAAATCGATCACTTTGATGCCCGTCTCGAAGATTTCGATTTTGGTCGACTGCTCGACAAATGTGGGCGGTGGCCGGTGAATCGGTGCACGCATCTTGGTGCGGACCGGCGGTCCGTCATCGACCGGATCTCCGATGACGTTGAGGATCCGTCCGAGGCATTCCGGCCCGACCGGCATGGCGATCGGAGCCCCTGTGTCCCGAACGTCCATTCCACGCACCAGACCATCGGTCGTATCCATCGCGACCGCGCGTACGGCACTTTCACCCAGATGTTGGGCGACTTCGAGAGTGAGATTATCCCCGACGCTCGAGATGCTCGGATTGGTCATCTTGAGCGCGTTGAGAATTTTGGGCAACTGGCCGTCGGGAAACTCGACGTCGACGACCGGACCGATGACCTGCACGACTTTGCCATGGGCGGCGGGGGAACCGTTGGTACCGGAGGGCAGCGTGGACTGGGACATGGGTGGGTGGGCAACCTGACGAAGGGGGGTACGCGATCGATGTCGCCGCCAGCGGCCTTTGCGGGCCGTTCACCAGCGATCCGAGCGGGCGGGCCGTCTACCACGCGTCGGGCGGCGATTCAACGATAGGGGGCCGTCCGCCACCGAGTGGGCGGCCTGGGTCATCCGGATGCCTCGTGAGACCCCCGTGCCATCGTCCGTATCGCGACCGGAGCGGTCGTCCATTCTGGAAGGGTTCAGGCTATGAGACACGGGTGATCTGCGCGCGGGACGTCTTGGGTCCGGACTCGCCGCTGTCGCGTCTGCCTGGGTGGGAACACCGGCAAGGGCAGATCGCGATGGCCGGAGCGGTCGAGGACGCCCTCGAACACGAGCGCCACTTGTTCGTCGAGGCGGGGACGGGGACGGGCAAGACGCTCGCCTACCTCGTTCCGGCGGTTCTCAGCGGGCGCAAGGTGATCGTGTCGACGGCGACGCGCGCCCTTCAAGAACAGATCTTCTTCAAGGACCTGCCGCTCGTGGCTGGGGCACTGAAGGCTCACGGGATCCGATTCGAAGCGACGATGATGAAAGGGCTGACGAATTACGTATGCCTTCGCCGCTTGGCCGAGGCACGCACAGCCGCGGGACGCGGCAACGACCGCGCTCTTTTGCGCGTCGTCGAATGGGCGGCGAGCTCCGCAAGCGGCGATCGCGCGGAGCTCGGCGATTTGCCGGAAGAATCGGAGGTGTGGCGAGACGTTGCCTCGTCGAGCGATACCCGCATTGGCGCGCAATGCGAACATTACGAAGCGTGCTTCGTGACGCGCATGCGGCGGCAAGCCGAGCGTGCCCAGGTCGTCGTGGTCAATCATCACCTGTTTCTGGCGGATCTCGCGCTTCGCAGCGGGCCCCGCGGGCTGCATGCGAGCGTGCTGCCACCGTACGATGCCGTCGTCTTCGACGAGGCCCACCAAATGGAAGACGTCGCGTCCGAGTTTTTCGGAACGCGCGTGTCGAGTGCGCGGGTCGAATCGCTCGCGCGCGATGCGGAGCGCTCGCTGGCCGCGGCGAACGGCAGGGAGGCCGCCGAGAGTGCCCTGTTGCGCGCGACACTCGAAGCCGCGCGCGAAGCGTGCCGCGCGCTCTTCGGTCACCTCGGCATCCGGGGACCGGGGCTCGACGCGCGCCACGTTCTGGCCGACCAGGACCTGAACCAGGCCGTTCGCACGTCGTACGAAGCTCTCGACGTGCGGCTCGAGGCACTCGAGCTGGGCGCGCGCGCCCGCCCGGAGGAAGCGTTGCAGCTGATTGCGCGCCGTGCGAGGGAACTTCGCGACGACTTGCGCGGCATTCTGACCGGCGCGACGCCGCACGAAGACGGGGCGACTTTGCATCGGGTGCGCTGGGTCGACGTACGCGCGCGAACCGTGTCCATTGGCGCGAGCCCGGTGGACGTTGGGCCGACGCTGCGCAGCCGCCTTTTCGATCGCATTCCGTCTGTCGTGTGCACGAGCGCCACGTTGGCTACGGGGCACAGCTTTCATTTCGCGAAGGCGCGTCTCGGGGCTCCTCCCGAGAGCCTCGAGCTGATCGTTCCGTCACCGTTCGACTTCGCTTCCCGCGCGCTTCTTTACCTCCCGGACGACCTGCCGGAGCCGGCCAACCCGGGATTCGAGGACGCCGCTGCCGCGCGGATTGCCGAACTCGTGGCGATCACGGACGGGGGGGCGTTCGTGTTGTGCACGTCGACTCGCTCCATGAAGGCCCTGCACGACCGCATCCGGGGCGCCGCCGATCGACCGGTGCTCGTCCAGGGAGAAGGCCCGAAGCACACCCTCCTCTCTCGCTTCCGTTCGAGCGGGCGTGCCGTGCTCGTAGCCACGATGAGTTTTTGGGAAGGCGTCGACGTGCCAGGACCGGCGCTCCGCTTGGTGGTCATCGACAAGATCCCGTTTGCGCCGCCAAACGACCCGGTCGTGGCAGCGCGCTGCGCTCGCCTCGACCGCGAAGGCGGCAGCGGCTTCGCGCAGTATTCGGTCCCGTCCGCGGCCATGACGCTCAAGCAGGGGTTCGGTCGCTTGATTCGAACGCAGACCGACACCGGTGCCGTCGCCATCCTCGACAGGCGAATCATCCGAAGAGGCTACGGTCGGGCCTTGCTCGCGAGTCTGCCGCCGGCGAGTCGGGTGCGGACGTTAGAGGAGTTGGGCACGGCATGGGCCGCGCTCGTCGAGTCCACGGGCACCGGCCGACCGTTCCCCTGCGTGCCGGGCCCTTCCGTTGGTTGACTCTCGCTCGTGGCGAGCGGCCGTGCTACCAACGCGCGCACGATGAGTGAAATCAACGCTGTCCTCGCTCGCGCGATTCTCGACTCACGCGGCAATCCCACGATCGAAGTCGAAGTGCAAACCGCCTCGGGCCTCGGTCGCGCTGCGGTGCCGAGCGGCGCCTCCACCGGCGAGCACGAGGCGCTCGAACTGCGCGACGGCGACAAGAAACGCTGGCTCGGAAGGGGGGTCGGCAAGGCCGTCGACAACGTCAATCAGTCGCTTGGCCCGAGCGTCATCGGCATGGACGCCCTCGATCAGGCGGCGATCGACAAGGTGCTTCTCGAGGCCGACGGTACGCCGAACAAGGGCAAGATGGGCGCGAACGCCATCCTCGGCGTTTCGATGGCCGTTGCGCGCGCAGCGGCGGATGCCATCGGCTTGCCGCTGTGGCGCTATCTCGGTGGGGTGCAGGCGCGCGTGCTGCCGACGCCGTTGATGAACGTCGTGAATGGCGGCGTGCACGCCGACAGTGGCCTCGAAATTCAGGAGTTCATGATCGTCCCGGCCGGCATGGCCTCGTACGACGAAGCGTTGCGCGCCGGCACCGAGATCTTCCATACACTCAAAAAACTGCTGAAAGACAAGGGGCACACCATTTCGGTGGGCGACGAGGGCGGGTTCGCTCCAAAGCTCCGATCGAACGAAGAGGCGCTGCAGTTCCTCGTGTCGGCGATCGAAGCAGCCGGGTACAAGCCGGGCAAGGACGTGAGCCTCGCGCTGGACTGCGCCGCGAGCGAGTTCTTTGACAAGAAGAGCGAAAAATACACATTCGACAAGAAGAGTGTCTCGCGTGAAGAGCTCATTGCCATTTACGAAGATTTCACCCGCAAGTACCCGATCGTCTCCATCGAGGACGGCTGTGCCGAAGACGATTGGGACGGCTGGAAGCTTGCGACCCAGCGCTTGGGCGGCAAGGTTCAGTTGGTGGGCGACGATCTCTTCGTCACGAACGTCGAGCGGCTGCGTCGCGGGATCGAGGGGGGTACGGCAAACGCCATTCTCATCAAATTAAACCAGATCGGTACGCTCACCGAGACGCTCGACTGCATCCGCCTTGCGAGCGAGAACAACTACCGCTCGATCATCAGCCACAGATCGGGCGAAACCGAGGATTCGTTCATCGCCGACCTCGCTGTGGCGACCAACGCGGGCCAAATCAAGACCGGCAGTCTGTCGCGCTCCGACCGCGTGGCCAAGTACAACCAGCTGACCCGCATCGGTCAAGAGCTCGGCAATGCCGCGGTCTATTCGGGGCGCACCCCCTTCGTGCGCCGCTAGCTCGTCCGTTCCCCCGAGGGGGATCGCGGGGTGAATGCATGGCCAAATCGAAGGTCGCTGTCTTGAAGTGCAAGCCCGAGAGCATTCTCGGGGATATCGCTCGGCTTTGCGAGCTCGCCGACCTGAAGCACGCACTGACGCCTGGTTGCACGACGATCCTCAAGGACAACATTTCTTGGCATTACCCATTTCCAGCGGCCAACACGACGCCGTGGCAGATGGAAGGGGCCATTCTGGCGCTGAGAGCTCAAGGTTATCCCGACATCACGTGTGTGCAAAACAAGACGGTCGTAACCAACGCCTTCAAGGGCGAGGACCTGAACCATTATTTGCCGCTGTTCCGCAAGTACAGCGTTCCGGTCCTCTACAATTTCAAAGAGACGGACATGAATTGGGTCGAATATCGGCCCAAGGCTACGATGCACGTGTTGCACCGCATCTTCCCCGACGGGATCCAGATCCCGGATTACTTCTTCGGGAAGAACGTCGTGCACTTGCCGACGGTCAAGTGCCACATTTACACGACGACCACGGGTGCGATGAAGAACGCCTTCGGCGGCCTTCTCGCCACCAAGCGCCACTATACGCATAGCTGGATACACCAGACACTGGTCGATCTCCTAGCCATTCAGAAGGAGATTCATCCGGGCCTTTTCGCCATTATGGATGGCACGACCGCGGGGAATGGCCCCGGACCTCGCACGATGATTCCGGTGGTGAAGGACACGATGCTCGCCAGTGCCGATCAGGTTGCGATTGACGCCGTTGCCGCGAAAATGATGGGCTTCGATCCATTGAAAATTGAGTACATTCGCTTGGCTCACGACGACGGGCTCGGGGTCGGAGATCCACGCGACATCGAGATCGTGGGCGACGACATCTCGCACGACAATTGGGGATTTCACGTGGGCGACAATCTCGCCAGCCACGCGGGCGACATGCTGTGGTTTGGGCCGCTGAAAGGCGCGCAGAAGCTCCTATTTCACACGCCTCTCGTGAACGTCTTCATTTTTGCGAGCGAGGCCTATCACGACTACTACCGCTGGCCGCGCAAGGACCGCCGCACGTTCGAGGCATGGAAGGCGGGGACTTCGTGGGGTCGCCTGTTCGACGCGTATTCGCGGGGGGAGGCCGGCGGCATGGTGAAGCCGCGGGCTGGTGCAAACGGCGCCGATCGGGCTGCCCCTGCGGTGCCGTAGCGGGCCGCGATAGGGAAACGGAAATGGGGTGGATCGAGCGAGCGCCCGGAGGTCTCGCTCGCACCCGATCGCGCATCGGAGGGGCGGGTGCGCAGGCGGCCCCCTGTGTCGCGAGCTGGTTCTGTGTCGGCCAGATCTCCACGTTCGGCCGAACGATCCTGGGTGGCTGGCTTTCGTTGTACGCTGGTTGGCTGGATGAAGACTCTTTCGCAGATGCTGACCGAGCTTTCGCGGCCGGAGGTTCTGGAGTTTGCGATGGTCAGCGACAGACTACCGTGCGTCAAGGTCGGCCACCGATACGAGCCTGTCGACTCCACCGCGCGCTCTACGGACGCGATCCTCGAAATGCTGGTCATGGCGGGAGGCAGCCGGTATGTCGACAATCTGGAGGGGGGGGCCGCGCGCTGGACGGCGCGGATCGATGGCGGAGGCGTTGTCGAGGTTCAAGCCGTCATGAACGCCGGGCGCGTGCAAGCGCGATTCGTGCCGACGTGCCGCCCGGTCTGCGAGGCGCCGCCGGTCGTTGACGGCGCCGGCACGTCCCCTTGGGCGCCTTCCGAGACGCACGCAGGGCAGGGCACAGAGCTCTCCGATCCTGCGCCGTTCGAGACGCGCGCGGAGCGGTTCTCCGAGGTCTCGGATCCAATTCTTCGGGCGGCTATCGTCGCCCCGGCCGTCGTCGGGCGTCGCGTGGCCGCACCGACGGCTCGCCCCCGGCCCATGGCGGGCGACATCGGCGATGAAGGACTGCGGGAGCTACTCGGTGCCGCGCGCCGCGCTCAGGCGAGCGACGTCCATCTCGTCGCCGGGCGGCCGGTACTGATGCGACGCAACGGCGATCTGGTGCCGAGCGGTGACCCACTCGACGAGACAGAGCTCGAACAACGTCTTTTGTGCGTGGTTCCAGAGCGACTGAGGCACACGCTCGAGGAGCAGGGATCTTGCGACTTCGCGCTCGAGCTGTCCCAGCAGGGTCGCTTTCGCGTCAACGTTTCGCGACAGCGGACCGGATACAAGGGATGCTTTCGGTGTATCGCACCGGGCATTCCAACGCTCGACTCGCTCGGTCTTCCGCACGAAATTGAGCGGGCGACGCGTCATCACCAGGGTCTTGTACTCGTCACGGGCCCGACGGGGCACGGCAAGACCACGACGCTCGCCGCGATCGTCGACATCATCAATCGCGAAACGACGCATCACGTGATTACCGTGGAGGATCCGGTCGAGTATGTCCATCCGCGCAAGAAGGCGATGATCAGCCAGCGCGAAGTAGGCACGCACACCCGATCGTTCGCGACCGCGCTCAAAGGATCGCTGCGCGAAGATCCGGACGTGATTGTGGTGGGCGAGCTCCGGGACGCAGAAACGGTGCGCATGGCGCTCGCGGCCAGCGAAACGGGACACCTGGTCATCGGGACCATGAACACGCCGAGCGCGGCGAAGACCATCGACCGGGTGGTCGACCTCTTCCCGCCTGCAGACCAACAGCAAGTGCGGATGACGTTGGCAGGTGGTCTTCACCTGATCATCGGCCAGCGTTTGGTCCCGATCGCCGCGGGCACGGGTGTCGTCGCCGCCGTCGAGTTGCTTCCAGGGTCCGTGGCGCTGTGGAGTCTCATCCGCGACGCGAAGACGTTCCAGATCCCGAGCTTGCAGCAGCGCGGCAAGGGGTTCGGAATTCTTCGGCTCGATGAGTCGCTCGCCGACCACGTGCGTGCCAACCGGATCACGCGCGAGGTAGCGCTCGAGTACGCCGAGAATCCCGAGGACCTCGATGCGGCGCTCGCCAGCGCAAACCGGCCCCGGCCTGCGGCCGATCCGGTCAAAAGGCCCCAGCCCGCAACGCTCCTGGGTAAAGCGGGACAAATGTTCGGAAAGCGAAGCTCGTAATGGCGCAGATCGATCGCCTCTTCGACGCGCTGCTCGCCGCCGGCGGTAGCGATTTGCACCTCGGCATCGGTTACCCACCGATGATCCGAGCGCGCGGCACGCTGGTCTCGATCCGGGACGCACCGCTCGAGCCCGATGAGATGGGATCGCTCCTTTTCGAGATCGTCACGGCCGAACAGAGGCAGACCATCCTAGAGAGTCTCGATCTGGACTTCGCGTACGCTTACGAAGACAGAGCGCGCTTCCGCGCCAACTATTTCCACAAGGTCACCGGTCTCGCGGCGGTCTTTCGGACGATTCCCACCAAGGTTCTATCGCTCGACGATCTGGCGTGCCCCGCTGCGGTGCGTAAGCTCGCCGACCGGCGATCGGGGCTCGTGCTCGTGACGGGGCCGACCGGCTCCGGCAAGTCGACGACTCTGGCGGCCATGATCGATCGCATCAACGGGACCCGGGCGTGTCACGTGCTGACCATCGAAGACCCCGTCGAGTTCGTGCATGTTCCACGCAAGGCAGCCATCACGCACCGCGAGATTGGCGTTCACGCTTCGACGTATGCCCACGCAATCCGCAGCGCGGGACGCGAAGATCCGGACGTCATCTTGATTGGGGAGTTGAGGACCAATGAGACGATGAAACTCGCGCTCCAGCTCGCGAGCTTCGGTATCCTCGTGTTTGCCACAGTCCACACCAACAGCGCCGCCGCGACGATTGACCGCATCGTCAACGCCTTTCCCGCCGACGAGCAGCCACAGGTACGCGGCATGCTTGCCGAAAGCCTCGCGGGAATCGTCGCGCAGCAATTGCTCCGGACCGCGGATGGCACGCGCCGCGTCGCGGCACACGAAATTCTCATCGGGTCCCCCGCTCTCGCGTCGATGATTCGCGAAAACAAGACGTTCCAGATCCCCAGCCTGATGCAAGCCGGCCAGGGCCAGGGGATGCAAACGATGGACATGTCGCTTGAGCGACACGTCCGGGATGGGGTGGTCGCGCCGGAAGTAGCGCTACAAAAAGCGTCGGATAAGGAGGCCTTCGCCAAACTCGTCAAGTCTGGTAGCGGTGCCGATGCGCCGTCGATGTGACCCAGGCGACGCCGGGTCAGCCTGCTGCACGAGCATTCCGGTCGACGTATTCGTCATAGGTTCCTGTGAAATCGACGACTTCGCAGCCGCGGCGCGCCGTGCCCGGCGTGCGGTCGCGAAGATCGATCACGCGTGTGGCGAGTCGAGACACGAAGTGATGGTCGTGGCTCACGAACACAACCGTCCCCTCGAACTTGATCAGGCCTTCGAGCAGGCCCTCAATCGACTCGATGTCCAAGTGGTTGGTCGGCTCGTCGAGCACCAGTACGTTGTGCCGCCCCAGGACCATTTTCGCAAGGAGCAGTCTCGCCGCCTCACCACCGGAAAGCGCCTCCGTCGGCTTCAGTGCGGCCTCGCCACTGAACAACAAGCGTCCGAGAATGGATCGGATGTCTTCCTTGGTCCGTGTGGGGTCGAATCGATACAGCCAATCGTACGGCGTCGTTCCCTTGGCCGTGGCCCCGAGCGCCTCGTGGTGGTCCTGGGCAAAGTAGCCCACGCTTGCGTCGTGACCCCATCGGACGTCTCCCGCGTCCGGCGCCAGCGCATACGGCCGGGTCTCGGAGTCGAGTTCCTTGTATGCTCCGACGAGTAGCTTGAGGAGCGTCGACTTGCCGATGCCGCTGCGGCCGATCACGGCAACGCGGTCGCCGCGGTTCAGGTTCAGGGTAACGGCGTCGAGTACGATGTTGTGGCCGAAGCCCTTGCGCACAGCGTCGACCCGCGCCACGTCTCGCCCGCTCGGCTTCGCGATGTCGAATCGAACGTACGGGCGCACAAGGCTCGATCGCTTGGCTCCTTTCGTCTCGACGATGTCCTCGAGCTTCTCGATTTGCTTCAGACGGCTTTGAGCTTGCTTGCTCTTCGATGCGTGGGACCCGAAGCGCTGAACGAAGTCCTGCAGCTCGCCAATCTTCTTTTTCGCGCTCTGGGCCGTGGCTTCGGCCCGCTGCTGGTTCTCGTACTTGGCGCCCACGAACTCGGCGTAGTTGCCCGTGTAGATCGTGACCGTACGGAAATCGATGTCGGCCACGTGCGTCGCGACCGAATTGAGAAAGTGCCGGTCGTGGGAGACCACCAGGAGAGTCCCCTTGTGTTCGTCGACCAGGAATCGGATGAGCCAGTGAATCGACTCGAGATCCAGGTGGTTGGTCGGCTCGTCGAGCAGCATGACGTCGGGCCGCCCGAAGAGCACCTTGGCGAGCAGGACACGCAGCTTGTATCCGGCGGCGAGAGTCCTCATTGCGTCGGCGTGGCGCTCGCTGCCGATCCCGAGGCCGACCAGCAGCTCGGCCGCCTCGCCCTCCGCCGAATACCCATCGTGGTCGGCAATCACCCCTTCGAGCTCAGCCAATCGGACGCCGACTGCGTCGTCGACCTCACCGGCCAAGAGTTTGTCCTTCTCGACCATCGCCGCCCAGAGCTCGGCCTTGCCGGCCATGACCGTGTCGATGATACGTTGGTCATCGTAGGTGAAATGGTTCTGCTCGAGGACGCCCACCCGCAGGCCTCCCGGCACGTCGATACTGCCGGCGTCCCAATCCTCTTGCCCCGCCAACATCTCGATGAGTGTCGACTTGCCGGCCCCGTTTGCGCCCGTGACGCCGTAGCGCTTGCCGGGGTCGAACTGCACGCTGACGTTCTCGAAGAGGACCTTGGGCCCGTAGCGCTTGGTGACGTTGTTCAAGACAATCATGCGCGTCGGCCCCATAGCACGCGGCGAGCAGAATTCGGAGTGGCCGTCCGGGGATTTGCCGCCGGGGCTCTGGGACGCTGCGAAGGGCAAGGCGCGCGGCGAGGAGCCTTCTCGCAAAGCAACGTTTCCTCGCGGGGGGCGAACCCTGTACCCTGGCCCGAGTTCTAGAGACCGAGAGCAGCGTGCGCGACGCGACCTTTTACGCGAGTAGCCTCCTCGAGCTCGACAAGCTCGAAGGAGTTGCCGAGCAGAGAGCTTCTTGGCGGCAATCGATGGCCGCGCTGGCGCGTGCGACGGCCGAAGAGGGCCCCGGCCCGCTTGAGGGGCTTCAACCGACCGCCCTTCTCGCCGGAGTCCGGACCGCGTTGCAGTCCGGTCTCGTCGAGGACCTCGACTGGCTCGCTCCCGCCGCGGCCGGCGCGGCGCTTTATGAGCTCGCGTCGGCGCTTCCGCTCGGACCTGAGCAGCGCGAGCTCGGCCGACGTGTCCTCGAACGTCTGCTGGTGGCGAACGCGGAAACATTCGTCGCGATCGCGCGCCGGATGGCCCTTGGGATCGGGCGCGGTCTCGGCGCCCCTGGCTTGCGCGCGCGCGTCGCGCTCGTCACGGCGCTGCCCCTGTCGGCGGGGATTGCCGACGGTCCGCTCGCGCTCGCGCTCGCTTCGCGCCGTGATCTCGCTCGCGAATGGATTGCCCTTCCGTCCACAGGGTCATTGCCCTCTCGGCGCATGGCCGCTCGGCTGCTGGAGAGGGCCGCGCGCGAGGCTTCGCGGCGTGCGGCGCAAGGCGACGACCACGGCCTCCGATTCTTCAACGGCGACGTCGTCGCCCCCGCGTGGCAGCGGCTTCTGGCAGACCGTGAGTCGCTCGTTTGGCGGCACGTGGCTGTCGCGCGTGGGCTGCTGTCGCCCTGGACACCATCGCTTCGTCGATCGATCGAAGAGGCTCTCGCACCGTCCCTCTCCCCAACCGAGTGGCGTCGGGCGGCCGCGTCCATGGCCGCCAGCGTCGCGGTGGATCCCAAGCACGGATTGAAGCTTGCGGAGAGATCGCTCGCGCAAGGGCTGCTCCAAAGGGACCCCGGCGCCGCGGCGGCGTTCTTTTGGGGTCTTCCACGGGCGGCCGAGGCCGAGCCGGATGAGGCCAGTCGGCTCCTGGAGCACGTTCTGGAGCGGGCGGCGGCAGCATCCGTCGAAGTGGGCGAAGCGGCGCTCGATCTTCGAGCCGAGCTCGGCGATTCACCCATCGCGAGCCGAGCGGCCACGCGGACTCTCGAGCTGCTCGCCGCGAGGCCGAAGGGCGTCGGCGACGACGGTGCGGACGCGCTCGCGTTGGAGGTGGCGCGCTCTCTCGCAGGCGAAGCACGCGACGACGAGCGTGTTCGCGCGCAGATCGCCCGTGCACTCCAGGCGTTCGTGACCGAGGGCGCGAGAGATGCGTACGCTTGTGCGTGCGACGTCCTCTCCGCAGCGAGGGGCTCGGTCGATGCCCTCGAGGCGGTCTCGCTTGAGGAAGACGAGGCCACTGGCCGTGCAGGATCGATAGCGCGCCGAACGACGCTGGCGGTGCTGCGCGATGTCGACATGAGCTTGCTCGAAGACGATGTGTTGTCCCATCTTCTTTCGCTCGGTCCGGACGAGTCGACGCGCATAGACGACGCTCTCGACGGGTTGCGCGACCGGATTACCGATTGGATTCTGCTTCGCGAAGGAGGCCCACTTCCCGCGTGCGGGGCGGCCACCGTCAGCCCTCCCCACCCTACGTTGTCGATGCGGCGGCTTCGGGCGCTGCTGCACCTTGCGGATGGCGACATGGGCGACGCGGAGAGGGACGCCGTGCGCGCGGCGCGGCTGCGCAAGCGGTGCCTTCGAATCGCTCGGGCTCTCCTCGAGCGTTTCGAGCGCGGACCTCCGTCGCCGGTCCGTCGCACGATCATTGCCGCGCTCGCTCGTGCCCTGGACGCACTCGTCCGAGTGGAAGCGTGCGATCCGATCGATGTCCTGCTGGTCGTCGCCCGCCACGCCGTGGACCCCAGCGAGCTCCGGACGCTCGCGGAAGCGTCGATGAATCCGGACCTCGTGCACGTTCTGCAGCAATACGCCATCTTCGCGCACGCGGTCCGCGTGGATCCGTCGAGCGCCCTGCCCGCATACGACGATCTGACGCGCGACTTGGCCGTCGATCATTCGGCCCGCAGCGAGGCATTGCGCGCGGTCGTCGTGCGTCTCGGAGGAGCGCTGGCTGGCGTCATGCAGGCCTCCTCCTTGCGCAGCCTCGCATCCAGTGGAGAAACGGAGCCGGAGTGCATAGCGGCGCTCGAGGTCGCGCTTGGGTCGATCGCCCAGCTGGCCATCGGCGCGCGCGCACGCCTGGACCCTCATCGTGCACCCGTGGCTCCCCCGGGGGGCCTTCGGCCGCTCACGATTGCCGTCGCTCGTGTCCTGGCCGGCACCGACGGCGCACTCGCCGAGCAAGTCGTCGCCGCGTCCCTGGACGCGTTGCTACCGGGAGTCCCGAGCGCAATCGGAAGACTCGTCTCCGAGGTCGTGTGGCGCATCATCGATCTGCCCCGGGACGGCAGAACTCTCGATGTCCGAAGCTCGAAGGCTGGAGAGGCGCCGCTTCCAGCGTGGTTGTCGCCGCGCCGGACCATCGGTGGCTTCTACGTACTTCGGGCGCTGAGCTCCGGCGCTGCAGGATCCGTGTTCGTAGCGATCCGCATGGAGGACAAAGGCGACGAGATCGCCGAACGCTTCGCGCTCAAGGTGCCCGAGTACTCGGCCACGGCGGCTCGCAGCCTGAGCGAGGCCGACTTTCTAAAGCTGTTCCGGCAAGAAGCGAGCGCGCTAATGGCGCTCCCTCAACACAGAAATCTGGCTCGCTTTGTCACCTTTGACGCAGGGAGCAAGCCGAAGCCCATTCTGGTCATGGAGCTGGTCGAGGGCACTACCCTGGAGAGCTTGCTCGAGACGCGAGGCCTGACGGTCGCCCGCGCGATGAGAACCCTCGATGACATGCTCTGCGGGCTCGAGGCGATGCACGCCGTCGGGGTCGGCCATCTCGATCTCAAGCCTTCGAACGTCGTCCTGAGGCGGGCGCAGGAGGCGGTACTGGTCGACTTCGGCCTTTCGGGGCGACACGTCCGGCCGGGCTGCGCCACGGGCCCCTACGGCGCTCCGGAGGTGTGGGGATCTCTCGACACGAGAACCGATCTGTCCCCCGCGAAGGCGGACGTCTACGCGTTCGGCTGCGTCGCCTTTGAAGCACTCACCGGGCGCGTTCTGTTCGAGGCCGAAACGGAAATGGCACAAATAGCGATGCACATCGCGCACAACGGTTTCCCGCCGCCTCTGCGAGCGTTCGCGAAGCGCCCCGAACTCTCCTCAATGGCCGAGGTGCTCTTTGCCATGTTGCGACAGGAGCCGGGCGAGCGTCCAACGGCTGCCGCGGTGCGCAAAGAGCTCGCGCGTCTCGCCCCAAGTCTCGCGAAATGGGCGTGGCCCTTGGACCGCCGCTGAGCCGCTTGCGCAGCTAGCAAACCTTCTCGACGCCAATGCCTCTCTCTCCGATCGATGGCATTCCGGACCCGCTTGGAGGCGACTGCGTCGCGTGTGGTCGCTGTTGCCATCACGGCCCGAGCACGGTCCATCTGCTCGAGTGCGACGACGCGCGCGTGCTTGGCCGGGTCGACGGGCCCGACGTCTTGCGCCGACTCACCGTCTTGGACGAGCGACTACCGGGGTGGCGCTTCCTGAGAAATTCGGGCGAGCGTTGCGCGGCCCTCGACGTGTCGCTGGCCGGCCGCTTCGCCTGCACGATTTACGACGTGCGCCCGGACGACTGCCGCATCGTCGAACCCGGCTCGCCCGCCTGCCTCGAAGCGCGTAGACTCGGGCGACTGGGCGACAGCGTCGATTTCGTCCGGGCCCGCTGACCCTCCATCCGAGCGGACCGCACGGACGCTCAGGCGGTCGATCCGAATATCAGGTTGAGCACGAACGCGAGAATCACGGAGTTGTAGACGAAGCTGATGACGGCGTGCAGCAGCACGGTCCGGCGAATCTGCGAGCTCGTCACGCAAGCGTCCGAAACCTGAAAGCACATGCCGATGGTGAACGCGAGGTAGGCGAAATCGAAGTACGTAGCAGCGTCATGGCCGGCGAACGTCACGCCGCCTATGCCCTCGGCGTCTTCTCGGTAGTAAAGGTGGGCGTAGCGGAAGGTGAACGCCGTGTGCGTCATCGTCCAAGCCAGTGCGACGGTCAAAAGACACAGTGCGACCCGGGCTTGATGTGCGGTCGCATCCGGCGCATGGCCGCCCGGCACCAGGGCCGCCGCGGCGAAAAGACTCACTCCAGACGTGAGGATGACGATGACATTGACCAGCGTCCGACCCGGATCCTCACTACCCGCTCGCTCCTGCGTGCGATCGGCGTCGGCCGTGCCGATCGTTGCCCAAGAGAGGGCGAGCAGGACGAGGCCCGCGGCGTTCCAACCGAGAAGGACCGCGGCGGTACCCGGCAGCAGCGCACACGTCAGCGCATACGCCACGGCTCCTGCAGCCAGAGACACGGTCGCGCGCACGATGGCGCGGCGAGGAGCGAAGTCCGAGCGCAGCACGGGAGTCACGGAACGCATCGTACAAGGCGTCGACTCGTCTTCGCCCACCTCCCGAAGTGCGCGAACGGCGTTAGTCGGTCGCCGGTGAAAGGCCGCCCGAACCGTCTGCCGGATTGGACCCAAGGCGGACCACGAATTCAAGCTCACCCGAGACGTCGGCGCGCACCAGCGCCTCGTATCCCCCGATAGGCCGGTCCGCGACAAAGACGACGGGAAGGTCGTCGCGGTCGCAGGCCGCCCGTCGTGTCACGAAGTCGAACGTCGCTGGGTCGCCAGCCACATCGAGCCGCTGCCAGGGGATGCTTCTGGCCGCCAAGAGCTCCTCGATGCGCGCGAGCGCGCGGACATTTTGGTCTCTCTCGAAGTACACGAGAACCGGGGGAGCTTCCGGACGGGCGCCAGTCGAGCTGTCTGCCGTGGCTTTCAGCGCGACCAGGCGCCGGCGTGCGTCCTCGCGCCGTATGAGCTCCAATTTCGGCGCGACGGGCTGGCCGAGGGCGACGTTGATGCGGCGCGCGACGTCCTTCGGAATCCGAATCGGAGCGATCGCGTCCCCACGCGGGGTGTTGAGCAACCGGTACAAGGCGCCGCGAAGAGACGCGAAACGGGGTGGGGCGGACATGCGTTTCGCAAATCGTAGCCTGGATGAAGGGAAGGTGGCGGACGGGCGGTGTCCCCCTCGCACAATCCGTCGGGACCCGTAAGACTGGAATCGAGCCTGCTCGGACCCTTCATGGGATCTTGACGCCGCGCGGCGTCCCCTCGCTAGGAGTCCAGAGCCAGGAACTTTCCACGGGCTCTGGGCAGGTGATCGCTATTGCGCCCACTCGGACGCGCGGAACATTCCGTCGAAGACGCGACCGATGCGAACCACGTAGCTTCCGTCCGAGACGTTGACTGCAAAAATCCGTCCCTGATCGTCGATCGCGACCGCGGGCATACCCCGATCGGCACTCGACAAAATGTGGCCGCGTGCGTTGGCAGCATCGTTGGGGTCCTCTTCACACGCCACCAACCCTCGGTTGAGGCGACGTCCCAGGTCCCATAGCGCTTGCGCGCGGTCGACGGTGAGGCTCTCGGAGAACATCATGGCCCGCTCCTTGGATTGCCGTGTTAGCCCCCGCCATGAGGCGTGGCAGAGTGTCGCCCAGCTATTATTTCGTCCGAGTTTCGAGCTACGTTTACGCCGTCCGTGCCTCATCGGTTCGTAGGTCTCCGACGCAACGGCAGGTGCACGTCCGGTGCGCCATTTGGCCAGGAGCGGCCGACAGCGGGCGGGGCTTCCAATCGACGACCGGAGCGTGGCGAAGACTATCGACGGGTCGTGCGGACCGTGGCAGAAGCGGGTCTCGGTTTTACCGGCGCCTTCACGCGTGGGTCCTCGGTGCAGCGGCACGCCGTGGCCAAGGGCACCGAAGGCAACCGTGCAGGGGCGGCGCAAGAGAAATGAGATGGAAATCGGGTCGATAGCTCAGTCGGTAGAGCTGCGGACTTTTAATCCGTAGGTCGCGGGTTCGAATCCCGCTCGACCCACCATGGTATTCCCGCCAATCGCGGCCTCGACGTCCAGGACCCGCCGCACCGCGGCATGAGATCGCGACATCCAGCGCGACGGCGACTGTGTCGCCAGGTCGAGCGTCGGACGCCACGGCGATGGCGCCGATCGCGGTCGCCTTCGGGAAAAGCCGCTGCCGCGAACGTCAGGAAGCGCGGACACGACGGACGCTGAGCGATCCGCCCGCCCGCATCCGCTTCCCGCGTCCGAGAGGGTAGGCAATGGCCACGTGCGCTAGGACCAGGGAATCTGCTCATACCCGTGGTCATACCGTCCGAAAGAGTGGCGGTACGCGACGGCTTGCAGAAACGGAGCATAGAATAGTCCGTTGACGACGGTGATGACCGCGGAGCAGATGAAGAGCCCCCGCACGCTCTGGATCTCGAAGCTTGCGAGCAACTTGTCGGTCAGCCACAGGAGGACCGTGTTGACGATGAACGGGACAAAGAGGAAAAGGAGCCCGAGCGTGAGCACGCCTGGAACGAAGAGGACGGCGCGGATGAGCCATCCAAGGAAGAAATTCAAAAGGCTGAAGACAACCGCCACGAGGACCGCTGCGCCCGCGCCCCGGATCCTCACACTGGGAAGAAATCGCGAGAGGAGCAGGATCGTCAGCGCGAGCACTGCCAAATGCGAAATGATCATCATGAACGCAACTTAAGCGCAGCTGCCGGGAGATTCCACCGGGGCCTCGGCGCCTGGACGCCGGCGGGCTGGCCCGATCGGCGACGTTTCTCAGGGCCGTGTCCCCGAGATGCGAACGAGGGGGCGGTCGGACCCCACAAGACTCGGTCCCATGTGCCCCGGATTCGTTCGAGTGAGGCGCTCCATTTTTAGTTACACCGAATTTCGAAGACGGCCGCTGGCCAATTGAGGACGTCTCTAGACTAGGGCAAGCGGTTCTTCAGGGCGCCCACGCCCATGTTCGAAACCCGCGTACGGCGGCGTTGCGAAAAGCACCGCGTTGCGGGCGACATCCTCGTCGAATTCGAGCTATATGTACCGGCGTTTCGGGCGGCGGGATAGCCGGCTCGCGAAGTTGCAGGGAGGCGGTTGCGTGATGAAGTGGAACACGATGTCGAAGTGTCTTCCTCAAATTGGTTGGGCTCTTTTCTTGCCCCTCGGCGCGGCAGTGGTCGCGTCGAGTTCGTGCTCGCGTCTCGAGAGTTCGGAGGCGGACATGGATGGGGGGGCACCGAACGGCAGCACCGCGAGCGCCAGCACGAGCTCCGGCAGCGCGGGCAACGCCAGCGGGAATAGCTCCAGCAACGCCTCGGGTGGCAGCGCCGCAAGCAACAGCTCCACCGCCGGTTCCTCGAACGGGGGCGGTGACGACGCCAGCAGTACGGCCGTCCCGCCGGACATGGTCGTAAAGCCCGATGCGTCGATTCCCGAGGCGGGGCAGGGGCAGATGGCGTGCACGAATTCCAGCACGATCGACTCTTGGTCGCCCGGCTATGCGGTCACCGCCACGCAGACCTCGACGGCGCAGGGCGACGTGAGTCAGCTCCAAACGACGCAACAAGCCAACATCATGCGCGGAACTCCGTCGGGATGCGGGGGAACGTTGAACTACAACGACGACTTCGAGAGCGGAGGCGCCTCGGGCAATCCGATGGCGAGTGAAGGGACGATTCGCGAAATCAAGTTTCGCGACGGACCGCGTGGAGTATGCCTCGTTCCGTACTCGACCGTGCACCCCACGGCGAACGCCTTTCCGGCGGGAGACTACTCGACGACGTACCCGTCGGCATCCGCACGCGGAGCCGCATTCGACATGGATCTCGAACAGTCCATCGGGGAAGCGATTGGCGACGAGATCGTCGCGGCGGGCACGACCCTCGTCCTCGCTCCGGTCATCAATATCCTGCGCCATCCGGCCTGGGGGCGCTCGCAGGAGACGTACGGCGAGGACTCGTTCGCCCTCGGCCGGCTCGGGACGGCTTTTGTGTCGGGGGCGCAGCAGTACATCCCGGCGTGCGCCAAGCACTTCATGGCTTACAACATCGAACGAGATCGCGAGAGCGGCAACGCCTCGATCTTGGACGAGCAAACCGCCTACGAGTCGTACGGTCGGCACTTCGAAATGGTCATCCAGGACGGAGGTGTCGCGTGCGTCATGGCCGCCTACAACGAGATTCAAATCGCCGGAGACACGACCGCCCATTGCACGTCGCAACCCGACCTTCTCACGACGATGCTCCGCACGACGTTCGGATTCAAAGGGTTCGTGGTCTCCGACTGGTGGGCCATGCCCGGAGGACAGACCTGCCCTTCCTCCGACACCGAAAAGACCTATACGACCGCCTCGGTCGGCGCCGGACTCGACCTCGAAATGCCATGGAACATGAACTACTCGCAGCTCGAATCCGTGGCGACCGCGGCCCAGATCCTGACCGGCGCCACCCGCATCGCCACGCAGCAGGCTCGGTTCAACACGTTAGCGCCCAACCAGAAGGGTCTCAAGGCCGCAACGACCACGTTCAATACGGGCACGTACTCCATCGGGAACAACACCGCGCATATTCAGCTTTCGTATCAAGCCGCGATCGAGTCGATGGTGCTCCTCAAGAACAGCAACAACACGCTGCCCATTTCGAGCTCGGTCAAGACCATCGCCGTGCTCGGTGCCGACGTCCCGTACGCGCTGTCGTCTTCCGCGGACGTTCAGAGCGGTACCGTGGATTTCGCGACCGACGTGCGCACCGGCGACCTCGGCAGCAGTCGAACGTACTGCGACCCGAGTACCAGCACGGGCCCCTACGCGGGAATTAAGGCGGCCGCGCCGGCCGGCGTGACCGTGACGAGCGGTTCGAGCGCGACCAACATTCCGACGGCGGACTTCTACGTCGTCGTGGCGGGGATGACGCCGGAGGACGAAGGCGAGGAATATACGAGTAGCGATGGAAGCGGCGGCGATCGCGAGAATTTCTTGCTCGATGGAAAGAGCACGACGAAGTATCAGGTTCCGCTGATACAGGCGGTCGCCGCGTTGAACAAGCCGATGGTGGTCGTCCTCGAAGGAGGGAGCGTCATCGACTTGGGCAACGACGACAGCACGAACTGGCTCGCCAGCGTGCCTGCGGTCGTGATGGCGTGGTATCCAGGACAGGACGGCGGCCACGCGCTCGGCGACCTGTTGTTCGGAACCGCCAATTTCAGCGGGAAACTACCCGTCACGTGGCCGACCTCCTGGAACGATGAGCCGCAATTCACCGGATCCGTCGGCGGCACGACCAACATGAGCTATTACGTGGGCTACAAGTATTTCGACAATGCCGGAAAGACTCCGCAGTTTCCGTTCGGATATGGACTCAGCTACACGACCTTCTCGTATGCCAATCTTCAGATCCCCTGCAGCTCGGCGACCACGGGGAGCGTCGTCAACGTCCAGGCGGACGTGACGAATACCGGCACCGTCAGCGGCGACGAGGTGTCGTTTCTGTTCGTCTCGTATCCGAATACGACGCAGCGCCGCCCCCAAAAGGAGTTGAAGGGCTTTCATCGAGCGACGATCCCGGCCGGACAAACGGTTCGGATTACGATCCCACTTCGCGTCGAAGACCTCAAATATTGGAACGCGACCAGCCACAGTTGGCAATGGGAAAGCGGAACCGTCAATATCATGGTGGGGGGCCGGTCGACTCAATTGCCGCTCACGGGCACGATGACCGTGACCAACTGACCGGTCCGTGGCTACGAACACCTAAGCCCGCTATTTCGAACCTAGTTTCGCTCGGAAGCCAATTATGACCGTTGGTGTGCGAAAGCTTGTGCCTTGCGCGATTGTCTTCGCGTCGCTCGTTGCGGCGACCCCTGCGTTTGCCGACGATACGCCGCAAGGCGACCCGGCGGTCAGCGCGACTCCACCCCCGGCACCGAGTACTGGCGTGCCATTGCTCGGCTCGCCGTTGCTCGGCTTCATCGAGCGCTTGCCTCCCTCGGCCTATCCGTCGACCCCCATTCGCGGCATCTACGGTGGCTCGCTGTGGCGGACATTTCACGGACAGCAGTGGCCGTACTACCCAAAAACGGGCATCGGCATCTACGGAGACGTTTGGCTCGACACGGGGTACGAGCATATTGTACGTGGCAATCCGACCGAGCAAAGCATCAAATATTTAGTGCAACAGGGGAGGCTGGTCCTTGGAGTGACGCCGACGTGGAGCGATGGAAACTGGTTTGCGCAAGCGCAAGGGCAATTCGTGGCCAACGAGAACCAGTCGGAGTCCCCTTCGTCATCACCTCCGCAATCCGATGTCGACGATTTGTGGATCAAACTGGGCATGTGGAAGGCATTCGACATTCAAGTCGGTCGGTTCATGGGGTGGGAAATCTATCATTTCGGCATGGGGCTCGACCTGTACACGCTCGAGCGGAACGGAGCCACGGACCAGAACTTCTCCGTTCCATCGGTGTATGGAGTGACGTACGGGTACTATTACCCGAACAGCATCGGCGCAGGCGCCGTTCATCTTTATCCGACCTCCTGGCTCCGCTTCGAGCTGGGCACGCGCTTCGGCAACGAAACGGGGCAAAATGGATATGCCCTGCGCCCGGTCGGCATCGTCGATCTCGGATGGATGAAGTTCAAGGTGGGCGCGGAATACTTGGACTACAAGCCGCAGACCGAGGGCTCGTTGAACGACGAGAATCAGCGGGGCGCGGGCGCAGCGCTTCAGTTCATCGTCGCCCCCTGGTTCGAGTTCGGAATCAACGGTGCGAAAGGTTTCCAAAACGAGACCGACCCGCAGGGACACCAGAGCCCCACGGACAGCTTCTGGACCTACAGCGTGGGCGCATTTGCGAACGTGCGAATCGTCGAAAACGTACTGGTGGGTGGCGGCATCAACTACACGTACCTGCGCGACCGGCAGTGGGACCCGACGCTCAACCGCGACGAAGACTTCGACCAGTGGCAGTTGTTTGGTGCCGCTCAGTACTTGCTGTGGAAGCGAATTTATATCAAAGGCGTCTTCGGATATGCGCTCGCCGATTTCAATCCAAACATGATGAACCCAACGTTCACCAACGTCATGGTGAGCGGCCGCGTCCGGCTCGAGTACCTCTTCTGACGCATTTTCCAGGCCCACCGCCGTCACCTCGCGCGCAGTCGTCGATTGGCGCATACTGATCGGCGTGGGATTCGATCCGAACGCAATCTTGCTCTCGTTGCTCGAGGGGTCGATTGGCTTCGTCCTGTTCGTCTACGGCAAGCGGCAAGCCCGCCTGCCGCACATGCTCGCGGGCGTCGCCCTATGCGTCTACCCGTACTTCGTCTCGAATCTCGTTGTTTCGGGGGCATTGGCCGTCGCCATCCTTGGACTCCTCTGGCTGGCGGTGGCGGCCGGGGCGTGAATCTGAAGTTCCTCGAGCGGAATCACGCACGTGGAATCTTAGCCGCTGTCGCGGTTGCCGGCAGGGACTCCGGCGAGCCGCGCGAGCGCGCAAGGCGCGGGGTCCGGCGGAGGGGGCCATCGGCGCATGCGCGTGGTTCGGAACCGCGAAGGGGTGCGAGGGTCATGGTCGCGGCGACAGTCCGAGCTTCTTCAAGCGCGAGGCCAGGGTGGTGGGCTTGAGCCCGAGCAACTCGGCCGCGCCTCCGCGTCCGTAGACGCGGCCATGAGTGGCCTCGAGGGCCGCCGCGATATTTTCGCGCTCGAATCGTCGAAGATCGGCTTCCGATACGACCGGCGCCCCGTGGCTCGGCCGAGGCAAGCGTCGGTAGCTGTCGAGCTCTTGCTGCAGTCGCCGAATTTCGTCGAAGGCGTGTTCGGCCGCCGTGCCCATGGACAGCTGGCCGGCGAGGATCTGCAGCATCTCGCGGCGTGCGGCCGTCACCTGTTTGCGCAGGAACACCCCCAACGCGCCCAGTACGCGCTCGCGATGCACGAGACGTTCAGCGATGAACCCCTCGATCCCTTCACGGCGTATCCACTCAGGGTCAGCTCCGCAGAGTTCGGAGTCGAGTGCGCCGATGGGGATCCTGCGCAACGCGCCCTCCAGCCGCGGGTCTGTATCGGTCGCCATCCCGGCCGAGGATCGCACCGCGATCGCTCCGAGGTGCAGGCAATGATCCGGGGCTTCGCAGCCGACGCCGTCGACGGCGCACGTGTCGCCGGGTCCGAGCACCCAAATCGCGGCGACCGCAACGTCATCACCACTCTCGACGAGGCGCCGCGTCACGAGCGCGAACAGCGCGGCCGAGCCGGGCGCTTTCAGCATTTGGAGAATCAAGTCCTTGAGTGCATCGAATGCGTTTTGCGATTCAGAGAACAACACGACTAGCAGCCTAGCGCGCCACTCCCCGCACGATCACGGCATTGAAACGCCAGGAGACGAAAATCGTCACCCGAGCGGCGCGGGTGGCGCTCCGTCAATTGTCCCGAAACGCTCCGTTTACGCTCGAGACATGAGCGCGATCGCGCGGACGTCATCGGAGATGCACCACGTACCATTCGCCGCGCCAGGAGATGAGCGATTTGACGACGTACGTTCGCTCGATACCATCGATCGCATATCGCAGTGTGGATCCGAATACGCGATAATAGCCAATCTTATTCCATTCCTCGCCTGGCTCGACCCAGCGAGCGCGGGATTCCGGCACGTCGAGGGCGACCCACTGGGCGCGGCCGGCGTCGTCACTGAGGCGAAGGTGCAGCGCGTGAATGTCCCGCCGGTACGCCGCCACGAGGCGCTGCCTCCAATCGGAAGCGGGGTTGGGGACGTCCTTGACCTGCATGTACGCCGCGAGAGGGAAGAAAAAGGGCATCCCGATGCCGGGGTCGTCTCGAACGATCGCGTCCCACAGGGCACCGGCTCTGGCGTCGAACGCTCGACCCGACGCTTGCGGCATGGCGCGCGTTTGGGGCAGCTGCCCGGGATCCGTGGTCGCGACGGGCCACGGGGGTGGTGGCGTCGCAGCGTTTCCGGGCGCGATGAGATTCGGGGGCGTCGACGCAGCAGGGTCCGGCGCGGCCCGAGGGGCCGGCAGATCGGGCACGGCAATCGACGGCGATGCGTCCGGCGCAGGCGGCTCGCCGAGAGAACACGCCGAGAGGGCGCCGACGGCGGCGAGCTTGAGAGCGGGGCGCATTCGGGCGCCATAGCAAGCCGAGCGCCGCCCTTGCCAGTAACGTTGACGTTCGACGACGCGAACGTTATCGAACGCGCATGCGAGTAGGCTTGACCTGCGGTACGATGAGCTTGGCGCTCCTGGCCACCCTTGGCGCCTGCAGAAGGCAAGACGATGCGCAGCAGCCCGCGGCGGCTGCCACCGCCGCCGCCCCGTACGGTACGTATCAGGGATATCCGCCCCCGCCGGCCAGCTACGGGCAGTACCCACAGCCCGCACCGGCCCCGACCTACGCACAGCCGTATCCGGCGGTTGCACCTCCGCCCCCCCAGCCGGCGGTCCCAGCCGCTCCACCCGTCTCGGCCCCTATCCCTACTCCGGGCGCATCCGGCCAGATGGCGGTGCCCGGTCCGGTCGCTTTCCAATGCCAGAACGACGTTCCGTGCGGTACGCACCATTGCAACGTGCAATACGGCAAATGCGCATTTCCGTGCCAGACGAACGCCGATTGCATCTCGCCGAATGCCTGCGTCCTGGGATTGTGCGTGCCCGCACCGCCCCAGCAGCACTGACGCGCCGGGCCGCCGAGCGCGTCAGTAGTTCGTCGTGACGAAGTCGGTCTTCGGATTCGCGGGCCAGCGAATACCGCGGACCGCGCGGTCGATGCACGCCGCGATGCTCCCGCTCGGAGGCGACGTGGTAACGGTCACGCCGACGGGGGCGCCCATCCGAACGGCCACTCGGACCTGCACTTTCATATCGTCCGGAGCCCCACAGGAGACCACGAACGCTGCGTGGCGAAGAGGTGCCGCCAATTGGGCATTGGTAAGGTCGGGGCCTGTGGATTCGCCGCCCATCGAGAGCGACTCGTTGTTGCTGTTGAGCACCGCTTCGTAGCTCATCCCTCCCGAGAAGCCACCCCCCCCCCCGCCGGCACGCCCGGCGCCGCCGGGCCGCTTCCGTCCCTTGATGTCGCCGTTGACTTCGATCGTCCCTGGCCGATCTTTCGAAACGATGACGTCCTCATTTCGCGTTCCACGTCGGGTAAAAAACCACACCGCCAGCACGCCTGCGAGGGCCAGGACGCAGCTAACGGCCACGATGGTCTTTGCGAGGCCACGCTTCTTATCGGCGTCCACGGCTCGAACAACGGCCTTTTGCTGGGCCCGCTTCTCTCGAAGCCAGCCCGCTTGCTCCGCAAATGGGGCGAACTCCTCCCATTCGGCGATCGGGAAGTTTTGACCGCTGATCTCGTCACGTAGACCGTCGGCGTCGCTGAACGCGTGTGACGCGATCTGCTGCAAGAGCTCGACGGCAGTGAACGGACCGTGGTCCATCTTGTCGCGTTTCACGACGTAACGGGGACGGGGATCGCTCTCCAGTTGAGTCTTCAGAGCGGCGAGCCGAGACGTCGCGTCGTCGGCGGACCGTCGAATCGCCGATGCGGGCGAGGCCGCTTGCGAACGATCGATGACGGGCGCACCGAAGGGGTCGTCGCCGATGCGAGGCAACCGGGGCGCGTCGGGTACGGCATTAACGCCGCTTCCTTCGGCCGATGGTGGGAAAGCCTGCGGCTGCGGCACCGCCGAGAAACGGACGTCGATGCCCGCGTCGTAGCCCGGATCCATCCGGGCGGCTCCCGCTTGGGGTTGCGATGGGCTGTTGGGCGCCGAGATCTGGCACATGACGCTGGCCAACGCGCCGAGATCGGCCGGGCGCTGCGCACGGTCAGCGGCAACCGCGGCTCCGATGAGAACCTCCAACGCTTCGGGCAGTGTCGGATCGACCGAACGAGGGCGTATCATCCCCGGTCCGACGCCGTGGCCGGTGAGCATCTCATAGAGGATGGCTCCCATGGAGAACACGCTGGCGCATGCGTCGCCGGGCTCGGAGGCGCGCAGGACCTCGGGTGCGAGACAGCACCGATCGAACGGGTGCATGGGGGGGACCGCGAGGCCAGGTTCGATGCGGGCCACTCCGTCCGCGCCCGGTGCGATGGCCGACGGGTGAACGAGAAATCTTTCCCCCTGCGTATGCCGACGCTGCAGGTCGAGGCAAACAGGAACGATGACCGCGACAGCCTCGTCCATGGACATGCGCCGACCTTCGGCGCGGCGGGCGTCCAGCAGCGAGCGGAGAGTCATCGGCGCGGCGGGGGAAAGCGTGGAGTGCGCGTCGTGGAGAGCGCGCGCGTTCGGCATGGCCATGGGTCCCTCCAAGATACGGCACTCGGGCGGCGCCTCTCAATGTCTGCCTGAGGCGAAATTCTGGCTTGGGAATGGCTACATCCTCCCAGAATGTCATTTTATGACGACGCTTCAGACACGGCCCCTTGCCAGCTCGGCAACGACGGTCCGCCCCGCAATCACCTGCCCTGACAGCGCAGCCACCGCGCGGTCGAACGCCCCTCTGCGAACGCGGACGAAGCTCATACGGTCGCGCACCCGAACACCGCCGAGGTCACTGGAAGCGACACCGCGCTCGGAGAGAAGCTGCTGAAGGTCGTGGGCTCGCACGCCCTCGCGCGTACCCACATTGACGAACACCTGCACGAACGCTTCCCCCGGCGCCAGGTTCGATGCGTTGGCCGCCCCGTCCTCCTCACGGGAAGCCTCGTCGCGGGGAGCCTCGATGCGGGCTGCCTCGACGCGCGGTGCTTCGTCACGGGGTGCGGGCGGTGCGGGGAGGGCCGCGGAGGCCGGATCCGCTGCGACGGGCACGTCGAGGATAGGATCGTCGTCGTCGGCCTCTTTCGGGGGCTGCCAGCGGAAATTGGTGACTTCAACTTCGCTTGCGACGGGCGTCCGGGATCGAGGCGAGCTTCGCGCTTGCGCCTCCCACCCGCGCTTGCTCCGGTCCGGCGGCTTGGCCGAGGATGGCGCTGCCAGCGAAGGATCCGATTGGAGCGGAGACCCCCCGGACTGTCGCGCGGCCACGGGCTCGCGACCGACCTCGCCGATCGGGGTCGCGCTTGGGTCCGGTCGTCGAACGACCGGATTGCGCGCGCGCCTCGCTTCAGCGGCTTCGGTGGACGCATCGCCGCCGCGTGCGCCCAGGTGGTCGCGCAGCAAGCCGGCGACGATTCGCTCGCCATCATCGTGGGTGAACATCCGGCGCGCCAGCGACAGGTCATCGGGGTGGACGGCGCGGTTGGTGAACGCGTCGACGAAGAGCTGAACCACGTCCATTTCGGCCCGGGTCTTGAGCTCGCCGGCACTTGGAAGCTGCTTTTCCAACGGGCGAATCTTGTAGGTGAGTCGCAGCAGATACAGGTTTCCGATGTCCTTGGGCCCGACGATAGAAATGGCCGTTCCGGTGCGTCCAGCGCGCCCCGTGCGTCCCGTCCGGTGCACGTATTGCTCGGCGGTCTCTGGAAAGTCATGATTGATGACGTGTGTGAGGTGCGAGATGTCGATTCCCCGGGCGGCGACGTCGGTCGCAACGAGGAACCGCAGTCGGCCCTCCCGCGTCGCACTCATGACGCGCTCACGATCGTTCTGAGGGAGATCGCCATTCAACCAATCCGCGTCGAAGCCGCGTGCCTTGAGAGCCTCGGCGACCCGCAGAGTTTCATCGCGTGTGTTGCAGAATACGATGGCGCTTTCGGGGTCTTCGACCTCCAGAACGCGCACGAGCTGACCTATCTTGTCCCCCTCCCGCATCACATAAACATAGTGGGCGATCTGCAATGCGCCGACCTGATCGCTCGAGAGCGTAATGAGCTCCGCGTCACGCAGGTGGTTGTGCGCCAGACGCTCGATGTCCGGCGGCAGCGTCGCGCTAAAGAACATCCCTTGGCGATTCTTCGGCAGCGTTTCGATGATGGCGTTCAGCTCTCGTGCAAACCCCATCGAAAGCATCTCGTCCGCTTCGTCCAGAACGAGCGCGCGAATGCCGCTCGGGTCGAGCGTCTTTTGCCGCAGATGGTCGAGGACGCGGCCTGGCGTCCCCACGACGATGTGTCCCCCGGATTCGATCGCCTCGATCTGCTTGGTGATGGATGCCCCCCCGTACACCGGAACGACCTTGATGCCTCGAAATTGCCCGAGCTGTTCGACCTCACGCGACACCTGCAAGGCGAGCTCACGCGTGGGGCACAAGACGAGCGCCTGCACGGCCTTCGTCGCAGGGCGAACGACACGATCGACGATGGGCAATCCGAAGGCCGCCGTCTTGCCCGTGCCGGTGCGCGCCTGCACGACCAGGTTGCGGCCTTCGACAGCCGGCTCGAAGACAGCGAGCTGGACCGGCGTCGGATGCCGATATCCCATGGCATCGATGGCGCGGCGAACATCGGCGCCGAGCGGCAGTACGTCGAACGTCACCTCCGTCGGGCCGGATTCCGCGGGTAAAACATTGCGCTCGGTCATTGGACGCATCTATTAGCGCAAGTCGGTTGGTAGGTGCGCGAGCAGGTCGCGGCGTAGCGGTCCAAGCTCGGCTTGGCCGCGCCGGGCGACTTGCTCTCGTGCGGACCGGAGACGCTCGAGCGCGGCCCATGCATCCAAGCCTTCTCGGGACCCCGCGCAAGCCTGCGACACTCGCTCGGCCATACTCCCTGCGGACGGAACGGGGTCCCGCCCGATGGCGGAGCGTGTCTCATCGGGTTCACCCCACCAGCCTACCCCATCGCTCCCGCGGTCTAAGGCACCGGCTAAAACGCGCAGTCCGACGGCGCATGCGTGGTCCGTCGGGGAGTTCGCGCGCCACGTTCCGAGCCCCGCCGCGTTGCGACCGAACACCGCCGGAATGATCTGAATGGCACTCGCGGCGATGAACGCGAGTGCGATCAAAATGACGAGGCCGTGCGCAACGCGTCTGCCGCGTTGGCGCGCGCGTTCGACGATCTCGCCATCCGCGCTGGGAAGCTCGTCGGGCATGGCGCCGTCATGGTCGGCGCGAGCCCGTCTGTCAATGTGCTAGGAGCGGCCCATGATCATCGGCCGCGAGCTCGACGGTCACGTTGCCGTCGTGACGGGGGGAGGCAAGGGCATTGGGCGGGCGATCGCGCTGGAGCTCTCCGGTCGAGGCGTACGCGTGCTGGTGACGGGCCGTGATGAGCGTGCGCTCGGCGAGACCGTGGGTGAGATTGTGCACGGAGGGGGCCACGCCCGGCACGTCGTCGGCGATGTGCGGGACGAGGCGCACGTTCGGGCGGCGGTGGGGCGAGCCGTCGAGACCTGGGGGCGCCTCGACGCGGTCGTCGCCAACGCGGGGCGGACGGGAGTCGTCCGAATGGGGTCGGGTGGTTCAGACGGACTCGCGCGCCTACGCGACATCATCGATACGAATCTGCTCGGGACTGTCCACCTGTTCGACGCGGCCGTGGCTGCGATGCAGGGGCCCGGCCGGCTCGTGGCGATCAGCAGCGTCCTCGGAAAATTCGGGGTCGCAGGCCAAGCCGCCTACTGCGCCAGCAAAGCCGGCGTACACGGGCTTGTGCGGGCAGTTGCCGTCGAGGTGGGTCCACGCGGCATCACGTGCAACGCCGTATGTCCGGGCTGGGTTGAGACGGAGATGGCCCGCGCGCGCCTCCGAGAAATGGCGGCAGATGCAGGCGAGAGCGATGAAGCCGCCGCCCGTCAAGCGAAAGCGGCCGTGCCGCTTCGCCGCTTCGTCGACCCGGGCGAGGTCGCGCACCTGGTGGCCTTTCTGTGCGGCCCCGCAGCGGCTGCGATCA